>Ga0302140_10000223_pt1 | contig 68468 bp, 70 predicted proteins | sample I_Bog_E1_1_FD_202095 | JGI IMG/M metagenome (GOLD analysis project Ga0302140, IMG submission 202095) | Peat permafrost microbial communities from Stordalen Mire near Abisko, Sweden - I_Bog_E1_1 | ecosystem: Environmental > Terrestrial > Soil > Wetlands > Peat | place: Sweden: Abisko, Stordalen... | reverse complement strand
TTCAGGCTTCGGATTCTCATGGTTACAGCGTACCACAGGAGTACCTGGGTACGCTGCTGCCCATTCATCCCCGCACTCCAAAATGAAGAAGGTGCGGGTCGTGCGGGGTTTCCTGGGAATTAAAAAATAGGGCGGGAATTGCTTCCCGCCCTGTGGCATTATATGCCGTCTGATTTCTCGCTAACGACGGCCCCCTTGGAATCCACCGGGACCATGTTGTCCGCCACGGTTTCCTCTTTCAAGCGGTTGACCTTCCGGTCGCCGATTGAAGTCCATCCTGATCGCACCTCCACGCCACTGGGGAGACATCCGCATACGAATAGATCCGCAGTTCCAATTGTCGCCGAGAGCTTGATAGCCCCACGGCTGGATGGGAACCCATTCGATAGCGTTTTGAGGAATAGAGTCATCCATCGGCATGGGTGTCACGGTAGTGCCGCGGGGGATGCTATATTCTACATTGTCCCCAGGTTGAAGAGTATCACTCGGATTCATTCCGATATCCACTTTCCGTGTCGGCGGCTGATTTTTCCAATCACCACCGATGGCAGACACCTGCTGTTGGGAGTTACCCCCCGCAATGGATATGTTCACTGCCGCGCCCGGCGAATTGTTGTTATTGACTATCACGTTGACTGGTGCTGGAGCTGGTGACAATAATGGCTGTGTTTGATACCGAGCCGCAGGAGGAACCATAGGAGTCGTGGAGGGAGCCGAAATCATCGGCGGAATGGTTGTCGGCTGGGTATTGTTGGTAGGCGACACCAAAGTCATTGCTGATGCTGATGAACCAACGAGTGAGTCCATGGGGCTCTTTTGAATTTTATTTGTGGTCGTCAAATAAAACATGGCTGCTAAAGCAAGGACAATACCAGTGATAGTCAACCAAAATGTCAATATCGATAAGGATTTTCTTCCATGATTTATTGTCGGTTGATCGACGGGAGGTTCAGGAACTGGAGTAGAATTCATAGTCTATATTCTCTTTCGTTTTTTGTTGATGTTTATTAATGTACTTTTCTATGCTAATTATACATAAAATGATAAATAAGTCAAGTATTCAGCTATGATAGCTTTAATATAAGCCGTATTTTGAGACTGTATATGATTGGTAGCAGGGAGAGAACTTGGTCAGGATTCCACTTCTGCTGAAGCGGCTCCCGACCCGGCCTCACTCGCCTTCGCTCGCTCCGGCTTTCAAGTCCTTTCCACGTCACCATACTCACTTCGTTCGTTAGTGCCGGGGAGAGGACTTGAACCTCCAAGGATTACTCCGCTTGCTCCTAAGGCAAGTGCGTCTAGCCAATTTCGCCACCCCGGCATGTTTTATTCTATAAATAGCAAAGTTCTTTGATGTTTCCTGCTCAAATAATAGTGGACATTAGTATAATACATGTTTTTAAGAATTTTGATAGAATTGCTTTTATACATTTAATATAATCGGATGTTGACATCAAGAGGATACAGAGGGCATGTGTGTATAAGTAACCCTTTTTCTGTAATAATAAGGTATAATGCTCAAATGACATTAATATTCAGATGAGAATGATCCATCTCGTTTTTAGTAGAGCGAAAAAAGTCCGGCGGAGCATAAAAGTTTTTCGAAAAATTGTGCTGTTTTTTGGTTAAAGTTCGAACCTTTTTCTCCGAAAATCTAGCACCATAATTTCTTTTTTGATTGCGTCTCGCTCTCGCTCGGCGCTCTGAGAGGGCGGACGGAAGCCTGGGGGTTTGGGGGAAAGGATTCCGTCCGCCCTCACTATTTGTTTTTGGCCGCCGCCGCGCCATTTTTTCGCGCGGGTATTGGGAAGAAATAAATTCAGAAAGCCTTGCGGCTCAAATCCACCATTTGATCCGCAAGCGGCTTTACCATCTGAGCCGCAAGATCATTCTAGCATGAAAGTCCGGTGACTCGAAGCGGCCCACTTCCGCTTTAACAGAGTCAATACGCGGATGTCCGAACGGCTTCGCACGGGAACTGCCGCCGTCGCCCGAGGCGACCGCGGCGTGCTCCGCCGCACAGACATCCGCTCGGAGACAGATGGTCAGAAGCGGAAGTCGACCGCTTCTCGGTTGAAAGTAAGTGAAAGAAATTCAGGAATCCTTACGGCTCAAATCCACCATTTGATCCGCAAGCTCTTTTTTATAAGCCGCAAGATTTAGCGCACAAGAATGTATTTCACCCAGTGCGAGCCGTCAGTTCGGTTCAATCTTCCTTGCTGAACCAATTTTGCTAGATATCTTGTCGCTGTGGCGTCCGAGCAGTGCAGAAGTTCTTGAACTTCTTCGTTGGTGATAAATCCTTTCTTTTGTGCTGTCATCATGATCTTATCGAGCTTCTTTTGTCTGTTTGAACCAAGCTTGGCGTTTGCTTTAGCTAGAAGTGCATGGATGAAGCTGGTCTGGTTCTGTTGCGCCGACGGTTGCGTTTGTGCCACTATCGGAGTCTGTGGCGTCGGCGCTGATACAGGTATGGATTGTACTGGAGATGGTTGAACTAGTTCGGAAATTGGCGGATTATCATTTACAAGAGATGGTTCAGAAACCGGATTATTGTCGACTGAAGCTTCCGGCTCATTTGGTGCCTCGTTTTCAGACTGATTTATAGGTGGATTTTGATCTTCGACAGGAGTGATTGAAGAATCGTTTATAGGCGATTCTGGGGCCATAGGAGGGGTATTTGAGGTATTAGAACCTGTTGTTTGACCAGAATCTGGCTCAACAACGGCAGGGGCTAGTTCCGGCGCGTCTGTATCCTCGGTTGGTTCACTTGGAGTGTTTTGATCGTCCATGCACATATCATAACACGCTATCCACAGAATCGATTGACTTACTGGGTTCAATTTGCTAGATTGTAAGTGTCATTCGCAGGCCGCCACGCTTCGTGGCGGTTTGTATTTATACCTCTTTCTGTATCTTCATCTTCCAGCTGTCTATGTTTATAAGATCAATTTTTCCTTGTTCGTGTTGCTTCATGACTTCCTTCAATCTCGTTGAGAGACGCTTAGTGTTAAGTCCAGGCTTCTTGATACCGGCGTTCGATGATACGACATAAACTTTCGTGCCCTTCTCCACAATTTTCTTGATCAAGTAGTCAAAATCACCATCGCCTGTGAATATCAAAAATTCTTTATCCGGTCCGGCTTCTTCCATGGCGTCGACAGTCAGATCAACATCACAATTTGATTTGTGGTTGTAGCCCATACTCACAACCTCGACATTTTCTTTGCCGCAAGCAATACATTTTATAGAAATCGTTTTGTCAGGCTTTTTATATGAGAAGACTGTTCTCGTCTTTACAATGCACCCAGCTCCTTTCAGAGATTCAAAATCTTTTGCAGTCTCATCGTCACCCTCATCAATGCCGGAATAGAAAAAGACTTTTTCGCATTTCCATTTGCTCGTGAGATACGCGTAAAGCTTGTGCCAGTCAATTAGAAAGCCAAGTAGCTTGCGCGTCGTTGATGCCGTGTTCTGCACGTCAATGAAAGCATAACGTTTCTTTGGTTTGCTTGTGGACATGCATGGTATTATAACACGGCATAGGACCTATTTTCCGTTTAGAATATTTGCTATATTCTGTCTTTTTTCCGCGCTTGATGTTGCCTTTGAATTTGATAGAAGGGAAGATACAGCGCTTATTTTTGCCGCAGATGCAGGTTGTGATGATTGCAACATTGCCGCCACATCAGCCCGCAATTCGGCTGGAGTTTTAGGTGGAACTATATGCGCGTGTCGCGTTTCGATAAACCAATAGACGACGCCGATCAGTATGACCAATACAACAAGTAACAAAATACTCCACGAACGATGCCAGTGATGATATGTTAATGATGGCTGGGGTATTGATTGAGAATTAATATTTATCATTATATTTTTACTAGATCAAATATTATTCAGAATGATTGGGGGATTCAATCTTATCCAGTAAGGTGAGCCGTAGCTATTCAGATATGCAAACTGATTATTATCTGTTCCACCATATATTACGGGACCACTATCATTTGTTCCTGCTAATCCCTTGATTTGGAAACTGGGGGAATTAGGAGAAATTAGTGTCGTCCAACTTGGTGCGCCATAGTTATTCAGATATGCAATTTGTTCGTTATTAGTCCCGCCATAAATAATTGGACCCGAGCCATTATATCCACTGATTCCTGTGACACTAAATGGTGGAGTTGGTAGAGAAGTCCATACAGGTGAACCATAGTTACTCAAATATGAAACTTGATTTGACCCACCTAATATAATTGGACCGTGACTATTTTCACCTGCTATCTTTTGAATACTAAAAGGAGCATTCGGTAAATAAGTCCAACTTGGTGAGCCGTAGTCACTCAGATATGCGACTTGACTATTATTTGTACCACCATAAACAAGAGGGCCACGGCTGTTTGATCCGGCAATTCCTTGAATCTGGAAGCTTGGAGAAGATAGAGTTGTCCAGGTTGGTGAAGCGTAATTGTTTAAATATGCAATCTGATTTGAACCGCCGTAAACAATGGGGCCGGATGAATTGTAACCGCTGATTCCAGCGATCACGAATGGAGCTTGGGGAAGAATGTGCCAAAGTTGAGCTGAATAATCACTCAGATAAAGAACCTCTCTACCATCAGAACCCCCAAATACTATTACACCTCTACTATTGTCTCCAGCGATACCATTTACTGGAATGGTACCTCCATTACTTGTTCCGCCGTTCGTGCTAGTCCATTCCACTGTTCCACTGTTATCTTTCGCGGTTAAAACATCACCAAATTGCGGATTGCCACTAGCCACAATCAAATTACCAGTGATACCTAGATTATCAAACAAAGCGCCGCCAATAACATCAAGAGCTGGAATGTTGGTAGTAAGTTCGGTGCTGGTGCCAAAAGAAACTGGTCCCATTTTGTACTGCCACAAGCTTCCTACATTGATCGGCGCGGGGACATTACAATTCGGAGGAGTGCAATTGGTGTCAGCAGGATAACCTGTACCAGGAGGCGACCATGTTTGCGCCAAAGCTGATAATGCAGTAGCTCCAAGAAGGAATCCTACGACCACGAGTGAGAACGAGAGGATTTGTTTTTTCATATTTGTTGATTGCGTTTTTCTAATAATTTCCTAGTGTTGAGATACACAAAGCCCACCACTAGGAAGGCTCGAAAGCCTCTATACAAGTTTCCCTGTATAACGCAATCAACGCCCTAATGATGGGTTCTCTATGTTGATTGCGATTTTTCACCATGCCACCGAAGCGGTTTAGGCTACTTCTAACTTATTCAGTTGTGAGATTACTATACCATGAAATCTTCCACTTTGTGTCAAATAAGTTATGCACAGAAAATAACTATTTTTCTTTCCCAGCACCGCGCAAAAAAAATGGCGCGGCGGCGGCCAAAAACAAATAGTGAGGGCGGACGGAATCCTTTCCCCCAAACCCCCAGGCTTCCGTCCGCCCTCTCAGAGCGCCGAGCGAGAGCGAGACGCAATCAAAAAAGAAATTATGGTGCTAGATTTTCGGAGAAAAAGGTTCGAACTTTAACCAAAAAACAGCACAAAATAGCAGAAAACTGAAAATCGTCCGAAAAAGGAGAAGGAAAAATACCAAGTGGAGGGCGAGGCGGAATTCCCCCCTGAAACCCCCCTTCCGCCCCGCCCGCATTTTTGTTAGCCGTTTTGGGAATTTCGGGGACAAATGCAAAAGGAGCGCAAGGCGAAAAAACGAGGGCGCGGTCGCGTGTAGAGAAAAAAGAGAAACATATTTTTTGTTAAAATTAAATTATATGAAGTGGCTCGAAGCAGCCCACTTCCGCTTCAAATTAAATCATTACGCGGATGTCCGAACGGCTTCGCAAGGGAACTCACACCGTCGCCCGAGGCGACCGTGTGGTGCTCCGCCATACAGACATCCGCTCGGAGACAGGTGACCAGAAGCGGAAGTCGACCGCTTCTCGACAGAGAAAAGATGAAAAAAGTTATGCACATCTATTTGACTTTGCAAAAATTTGGTAAAATATATTCATGAACGAGAAAAAATATTTCATCTACACCAGAAAATCTACCGACACCGAAGACAGGCAGGTGAGATCACTTGCCGACCAGCTCGCAGAACTACGCGAGCTCGCCAGAAAGGAACAACTGGAGGTTGTAGATGTATTCATAGAGAAACAGACCGCTAAAATTCCTGGCAGACCTATTTTTGCTGAAATGTTGGAGAGAATTGAGAAAGGCGAGGCCTCCGGCATCCTCGCTTGGCACCCCGACAGACTCGCTCGCAACTCGGTTGATGGTGGAAAGGTTATTTATCTCGTAGATACCGGCAAAATCACCGACCTTAAATTTCCGACTTTTTGGTTCGATGCTACGCCGCAGGGAAAATTTATGCTTTCAATTTCCTTTGGCCAGAGTAAATATTACGTGGACAATCTGTCAGAAAACATAAAGAGGAGTTATAGGCAAAAATTGAAAAACGGTCTATGGCCTCAAAGAGCTCCAGTTGGATATTTGAATGATAAAAAGACAAAATCTATTGTTATTGATCCTGAAAAAGCCCCATTGGTCAAGAAAACATTCGAGGCATATGCTACAGGTAGCTACACTATTTCTAGTCTTCGTAAAACTATAGGCGATCTAGGATTGAAAGGAAATAAAGGCAAAGAGCTTGCCATGTCGAATTATGAACATATTTTGAAAAACAATATATATCACGGACTTCTATATTTCGGAGGTGAATTTTACGAAGGGAAGCATGAGCCAATCATCACAAGAAAACTTTATGACACGTGCCAGGAGGTTATGAAAATAAAAAGTAAACCTCAGCATGAAGGCAGATTGAAGCCGTATGTTTATCGAGGACTATTCAAATGTGCGGAATGCGGATGTTGTCTTACAATAGAAACGCAAAAAGGCCATAACTATTTACGCTGTACAAGACGCAAAGGCCCGTGTTCGCAAAAATATGTCCGCGAGGAAGCGATGACTGAAATGATTAAAGAAGAAATCAAAAAAGTCTCTTTGTCCGATGAAGTCGCTAACTGGCTCATTACAAAAGTTGAGAAAGAAAAAACTGAAGATACTGATTCTTCAAAAAATCAGATCGATAAAGTGAAAATCGAAGCACTTGCTATTGATGCAAAGCTGGACAAACTAATGAACGCATATCTTGAAAATGCTTTAACACTGGAAGAATACCAGACTGCCAAGAATAAACTCATAACCGGAAAACAGGTTTTGAAAGATAAACTTGAAGCTTTTGGACGAAACTCGATCAATCGGTTCGAACCGGTCATAAACTTTCTAAACGACTGTAAACAAGCCAGTATTTTGGCAAAGAGTGATGATCCAGAAAAAATTCGTTCCTTTTTCCAAAAAGTCGGTTCGAACCCGCTCGTCCGCGACCGCGCCCTCGTTTTTTCGCCTCGCGCACCTTTTGCATTTGTGCCCGAAATTCCCAAAACGGCCAACAAAAATGCGGGCGGGGCGGAAGGGGGGTTTCAGGGGGGAATTCCGCCCCGCCCTCCACTTGGTATTTTTCCTTCTCCTTTTTCGGACGATTTTCAGTTTTCTGCTATTTTGTGCGCCCAGTAGGGATCGAACCTACGACCTTATCCTTAAGAGGGATCTGCTCTACCAGCTGAGCTATGGGCGCATGTTTTTAAAAATCTGTATACCTACCAAAACAGCTATGTGGCACATAATTAAAAAATATTTTTTAATTGAAATTATAATACTACGTATTACGCGTATTACAAGTCTACATACTTTTACATATCCTTGCGTTTCGAGCGTGCCCGGTCAGTATTGGTCAGAAACTTTTTGCGCAGACGCACTGAGGTTGGCGTGATCTCAAGATATTCGTCTTCACGCATGAGCTCAAGACCACGTTCGATGTCGAGGTTGTACGGTGGCGTAAGCATGATGTGTTCGTCGTTGCCGGATGAACGCATATTGGTGAGTTGTTTTCCTTTACATGGATTGACTTCCATATCATCGCCTTTGGAGACGTCGCCGACAACCATGCCTTCATAGACGTCCGTGCCTGGCGCGACAAAAAGCCGTCCGCGTTCCTGAAGATTCCATAAGGCGAAAGCCAGAGTTTTGCCGGTGATCATACTCATCATGGCACCAGTCTCGTGCTTTTCGATAATGCCGGCATATTCTTTAAATCCGATGAAACGTGCCGAAAGAATACCTTCGCCTCTGGTCTCTATAGTGAACATATTGCGGAAACCAAGTAAACCACGGGTTGGTATTTCAAAAAGCATTCGCGCTTGACCGTCGCGATTCTTCATATCAGTCATGATGCCTTTGCGCTTACCAAGCCTTTCGATGATGATGCCGGAATATGTTTCGGGTGTGTCTATGGTCACCTCTTCAAAAGGCTCGCTTTTGACCATGGTCGTGCCGCGCCCATCTGCACCGCTTCCGTCTTCTACAGCCACATCTTTGATAATGACCTGCGGTTGAGAGACCTGCAATTCATAACCTTCGCGGCGCATATTTTCGAGAAGAATAGCGATGTGAAGTTCACCGCGGCCGTAGACTTTGGAAAATTCATTTGAGCCAAACTCAACGCGCAAACCGACGTTTATTTCAAGCTCTTTCTCTAGTCTTTCGCGGATTTGTCGGCCGGTGACGAAGGTACCTTCGCGTCCGGCAAAAGGAGAATTATTGACGAGGAAGTTAAGCGATATGGTCGGCTCATCAATCTTTATCGCCGGCATAGCTCCCGTTTCTGCTTTGTCAACGATAGTCTCACCGATATAAATATCGGGCAAACCAGCGACCATGACAATGTCACCTGCACGGGCTTCCTTGACTTCGACCCTCTGTTTACCCTCAAAGGTGAAAAGTTTGGTAATTTTACCGGAGACAGTCGTTCCATCAATTTTTTTTATAAAAACAGGCGATCCGTCACGAATGACTCCATCGTAAATACGGCAGATAGCAAGCCGGCCAAGAAAATTATCATAACCAAGGTTAAAAACTTGCGCCTGGAGTGGAAGCTTGGCCTGTTCGGGAGTGTTGGCCGGCGGCACGTGTGCAATAATAGTATCGAGAAGTGGCGTCAAGTCTTTGCCTTCGTCGGTGAGCTTCATTTTGGCCCAACCTTCACGACCAACGGCGTAAACGGTGGGGAAGTCTATCTGGCTTTCGTTGGCGCCAAGCTCGAGGAAAAGCTCGAGGACGGCTTCATGCGTGGCATTTGGATCGGCGGCCTGTTTGTCTATTTTATTGATGACGACGATAGGCTTCAGACCAAGCTCAAGCGATTTCTTCAGGACGAAGCGGGTCTGAGGCATCGGCCCTTCCTGGGCGTCAACGACGAGAAGGACAGTGTCAATGGAGCGGAGCACGCGCTCGACCTCGGAACCGAAATCGGCATGGCCGGGCGTATCAACGATATTTATTTTCGTACCTTTATAGTTGACTGAGGTATTTTTAGCATAAATGGTAATACCGCGCTCCTGCTCGAGCGCGTTCGAATCCATGGATCCATCACCCCCGTGTCCGCACTGGGTCATAATGGCGTCGGTCAAGGTCGTTTTGCCGTGGTCAACGTGGGCGATAATGGCGATATTGCGGATTTCCATAGCAGATAAGATTAAAAAACGTGGCTTAAAATAAATGAGGCTCAATTAAAGCATTATTAAATTTTCCTGTCAAACCAGACGAGGCTGAGTTCATCTTGATTATTATCAAATGTTGTAGCATAACCATACTTTTTAGCCGGATTTTAACTTTTCTTTACGGAGATTTTATCAATGACGAGTATAGTGTGAGTATGGATATGAACATGGATATAAAAATGGACAAAAAAACCGGAACAAAAACCGGTCCCAAAATGGGTGCAGTCGAATTTTTCGAAGCGGTGATCAGACGAGCGAGAAAGCTCGGAGCATCTGACATTCATATTGATCCTTTTCCGAAAGCTACTGCAGTGCGTTTTCGAGTAGATGGACTTTTACGCGTTGTCTGTACCATTCCGTCGCCGCTTCATCCCGAAGTCATCGCCCGAATAAAAATCCTGGCAGGATTACGCATTGATGTTCATCAAATGCCTCAGGATGGACGTTTCCGTTTGGCGGCCAGCCCAGCAACTGGTCTCGCGCTCGATCCGAACGACATTTGTGACATCCGTGTATCTATCCTGCCGACCCAGCATGGGGAAAATGCCGTCATTAGGCTTCTTGCGCGGCGGACAGGAGAAGGTCGCGTGGTTAGCATTAATGCCGCCGGCAGTCTCGTCGGCAGTCTTGCTGATCTCGGTTTTCATCCCAGTGATGTAGAGAATGTGGAAACCGCCTTGAAGAAACGCCACGGTCTCATTCTCATTACCGGTCCGACCGGTTCTGGCAAAACCACGACACTGTATGCATTGTTGACTATGTTGCATAACGGCACGGCATCCATCGTCACCCTCGAAGACCCTATCGAATATTCTATTGACGGTGTCCGCCAAGTCCAAGTTGATCACAAATACGGCATGACGTTCGCTACAGGCCTGCGAGCTATTCTTCGTCAGGATCCCGACATCATTATGATTGGTGAAATCCGTGACAAGGAAACGGCCACTATCGCCGTGCACAGTGCTTTGACCGGACATTTGGTCATATCTACGCTCCATACCAATTCCGCTTTGGCTGCTTTGCCGCGTCTGCGAGATATGGGTGTGGACAATTATCTTGTTTCAGCCACATTGTCGCTCGTTGTTGGTCAGAGACTGGTGAGACTCTTGTGTAGAGAATGTCAAAAGTGGCAAAAAGAGTGTGAAAAGAGTGAGCTTAAGATTGGAGCAAGCGGCAAATTACATTGTGCTCATTGTAATAATTCCGGCTATAAAGGCCGCATCGGCATATACGAGACGTTTCTGGTGGATGAGGCGACACGTGCCGCTATTGCCGGTGGAATTTCTTTTGATACTAATACGGCCGCTCCGTCCGGTGTTGCTATGCGTACCATGCGTGAGGACGGCATTGAAAAGGTCGCCGAAGGTGTCACCTCGCGGGAAGAATTAACGCGGGTGCTGTACGAATGAAAGATTAGCGAAGAATGAGTTATAGAAATTTTAAAAAATATGCACAAATATATGCACAAACGTAAACGCAGACTGTCGATCGCTGAACAGGCGCGCATCGCTCGCAGACTCTCAATCCTTCTCGGGGCGGGCATACCTTTATTAGAATCAGCTCGGCTGATGAAAAAGCCCGCACGTGTCCAAGTGGCATTCTCGAGTATCGCCACGCAGATTTCTCATGGACAAACATGCTCCGTTTCATTTGAAGCAACAGGTGCTTTTGATCAGTCTCTGGTAGAAATGATCCGTATCGGTGAACAATCGGGTACCCTTGCGGGAGCTTTTGCCCGGGCGGCAGTTTTTCTCGACAGCCGCGATAATCTTTCAAAGAAAATCACCGGTGCCATGATATATCCGGCATTTATCGCTTGTGCCACGCTCGGCATCGCCATATTTCTTGTTGTTTTTATTTTTCCTAAAATCATTCCTCTTATCACCGGCATGAATATTCCTCTCCCGTTTCTGACGAGGGTGCTTATGGTCGTATCCGATCTGCTGGTGAGGTGCTGGCTAATTATTATCTCGGGCATTTCTATCGGCGCGGTAGCGGCAAAAATACTCTGGAAATATTCGCGATTGATGCGGCGTCTCATCCGCCGGCTTCTTTTCTCTGTACCGATCATTGGGGCGATATTTCGCGGCCGAATGATGGTGGAAATTTTCCGGCCGCTTGGTCTTCTCATTGAACATGGCGAACTTGTGCCAAAAGCAATCGTTTCAGTAGGGAAAAGTTTACGCACTAGAAATGAAGAATATAGCCGAGCAATTTTTGCCGCCGCCCGAGCTGTGGTTCTTGGAGAAAATTTGGCTACCGCTCTTATATCGAGATTCCCAAAGTTTCCGTATTCAGTTTTTTCTCCAGCACTTTTTCCTTCCATCGTCACTGAATTTTTAGAAATAGGGGAACGGACGGGAAGCATGGCTGGAGCATGCAGTCACATTGCTTCGATATATGAAGCAGAGGTCGAAGAATCCATCAAACGTATCACTCAAATCATCGAACCGGCTCTCATGCTTGGTATGGGTTTGACCGTCGGTTCAATCGCCCTTTCTATCGTCATGCCGATATATTCCATTACCAGCCATCTTACGCAATGAAAAAATATCAAAAAATAAAATTTGACATGTCTGGCTTTCTTATTTTCGAAGCGCTTGTGGCTATGGCTATTATGATCATCATCATTCCTGCGGCTGTTTCACTTGGTTTTTCCAATCAAGCTTTACAAAATCTCGCAGAAGATGAGTTTGCCGCCGCGACTTCTGCGACGGATATCATTGTAAACGGCGCGACGGAACAGGCAGCCAGTTCAAGTGTCCGATACTCTAATGAATTTGGCAGAAGTACGTGTACGATCGGTTCGATGCTCGATTTTTCAAAAATTAAATTGTATACGAATAATAGCATTGATATCGGCAATGGGAGTGGTACCTCTGTCATCGCTCGCAACGGTTTCATATATGAGACAGTCAATTCTTCGACCCAGTCGTCGCCGGATTTTTTCATCATTGATACGAGCATTCCCATGGTGCCCAAACTTGTCTCATCTTTAAACACCGGTCCCGGTTTGGCGGACATTGCTGTTGCCGGTCATTATGTCTATGTCGCCAATGAAAGTTCGATTTCGCAATTGCAAATTATTGATATTGAGGATAGGAGTCATCCGGTTGTCTCAGCCAGTTTAAAACTGCCTCTACCGCAAGCTTCCACGACCCTCCCGCACGCGGTAAGCATTTCCTATAATAACGGTCTGATATTTCTCGGCACGGTCAAATGGTCGGGTAATGAGTTCAATATTATTGATGTGACTAATCCACCCTCACCTGTATATCTTGGTGGTTTCGATACTGATACCATCGTCAATGATGTGTATGTCGCATTACCGTACGCTTATGTTGCTGACGCAGATGCCGATCAAATGCGTGTTCTGAATATTTCCGATCCAAAGCATATAGATTTTGTGTCCGGATTTTCTCCAGCAGGGTCATCGGTTTTGGAGGGTAAGGTTTTTTCTGTTGAAAGTACTGATACTTTGCTCTATTTCGGTCGCGACGGCGGCGGTTTTGACAATCCTTCATATTTCAAACTTTCCACCTTCAATTTGTCGCAAGATCCATTGGCTCTACATCCGATCCATGGCATTGACGTTCCCGGAGGAGTCTATGGCATTGTTGTTTCTTCGGGATATGTTTTCTTGGCTGTTGGCGGCTCAAGCGTCGGCTCTATCCAAATTTGGAAGAGAGATCTTTCGACCATGCTCTATAGTCTAGCTTTACCCGCCGTGCCGGTCTCACTCTCATGTGACCATGACCGACTTTATGTCGGCCTTAATAACAGGCAAGGTTTTGCCGTAGTTGCTGTTGATTAATTACATTTTTTTATGACTCTCATCGAAGCACTCATATATATAGGTCTCATTGCTATCATCGTTACCGGTGCCGTCTTTTCTGCATATTCGGTTATGCTTTCGCAGGAAAAGTCGCAGACGGTCTGGCTGAATATGTATCAAGAATTAGTAGAATAAAGATGAATAAAAAATTAGCACATAAAAATAGAAGCGACGGTTTCATCGCTATCATTGCGGCAGTTTTGTTGGGGGCGGCGGTTATGGCGGTGGCTCTTTCTGGATCTGCTACCATCGGGGCTATTTTTGATCAGGTCAATAGGAAGACCTATCGCCTAATTGCGACGAAAAATGCTTTATATTGTCTTGATCAAGTTTTTCTCGAACTAGCGCACGATTATTTCTATACGGTCGGTGCCGCGGCTGTACAGTATCCAAGTAAGCAATGTTCCATAATTTCTGTCACTCCTATGGCCTCTTCAACCATGCAGACTCTGCCAATAGGATCGCTGAAATCGGTCATCGTCACGGGTATGGCCGCCGATCTGCGCTATCACATCATGGCTGTTATCACTGCACAAGTCTTGCTGAGCGACGGAAAAATCAGTCTGCTGTCAGAAACGACTGATTTTTGAAAAGTTATCAACAATTTTATGTGGATTTTAACTTTTCTTTACGGAGATTTTATCACTGGTGCGTATACTTTTCTATTATTAATAGTATCAATTGCGCGAATAGTGCAGGTATAGTTTTTAGAATAATAAATAAAAAAATATGAATATCAACATGTATATGAAAAGAAGGCAGGAGCGGGTTATAGCCGCGCAAGATCATCAAGCCAAAGCGATACGAGCAATCATGCGAAATAAAAAATCACGTAGACGAAGAGGTTTCACTTTGATCGAAATCTTGGTCGTCATTGGCATCATTGCCGTTTTGGCGGCCATCGTTCTTGTGGCAGTCAATCCTTCCCGCCAATTCAAACTAGCCCGCGACTCGCAGAGGGTCAGCAATGTCGAATCCATTTTAAGCGCCGTTGGTCAGAATATTGCTGAACATAAGGGTTTGTTCACCTGCCCAGCCGCCAGTACGACTATACCGTCCACAGCTACCGACATAAGCTCAAATACAAGTGGCGTTGATCTGGCGCCGTGCCTCGTGCCGGATTATATTTCAGCATTGCCGTTCGATCCGTCTTCACCCGGTGCATTTTATACGAGTACGTCCAGTTACAATACCGATTACGTTATATATGAAGACGATGGCGGTCGGATCACTGCCAGCTCGACGGGAGAGATTACGCCATCAATATCGGCTACACGCTGAAAAACTAAAACCAGCATTTCATAGTATACTGTATGATGTATGCCACCCGAACAGGATTTTTTTGTAGGGGCTGAAGAAAAACCAAAGCCGCGACGCCGGCAAATGTCCGCCCTTATCGCGTGCATGGTGCTTCTCCTTGTTTTGGTCGGATCAGAACGGATTCATAGTTACATCATTTCGCAAAAGGTCAACTATTCTTCTACTACGCCTGTCTCTGGTTCTCTCAATGTATCTTCCAAAGTGCCGCTTGTTAAAAATGGAATTCTACCGATCACACCGACACTTAAGAGCACTTCAATGCCGGCCGTCTCTCAACCGCCGGTTATATCACCGATAACGGCGTGGGCTTATCTTGTTGGCAATATAGCGACGGGACAAGTCTACCTCGCCAAAGACGTCAACGAAGTCCTGCCGATCGCTTCTATTTCTAAGCTGACGGCTACGTTGGTTGCCCGACAATTCATGAATCAAAATCAACTCGTGCCAATTACCCAGCAGGTTCTCGATGTCTATTCTGACTCGTACGGCCTTGAACTCGGTGAGCAATTTCCGGTAAGTGAAATATATTATCCAATTTTGCTTCAGTCGAATGACAATGCCGTTGAGGCGTTGGCTTTTGCTTATGGTGATCCGACTACTATCGCCAGCACGATCGCTGTCGTTGCGACAAGCACAGTTTCGAGTATTACGGCATCGAGTACTGATAGCGCCTTTGTAGAAAAAATGAACGAATATGCCAGCGAGCTCGGCATGACTCACAGTCATTTTATCGATGCATCAGGTTTATCTGATGGGAATGTCTCAACAGCGGCCGACCTGTTTAGTCTGGCAAAATTTCTTTATACAGACAAATTGGATGATAAAATCTTTACTCCGAATATTTTTGCCATTACTACCATGCCGTCGGTTTTCATCGCTACTACGAGTGATCACGGTTCGCATGATTTCGTCAATATCAATCCATTTGCCGGTGACCCAGCTTTTCTCGGTGGCAAAACCGGTCGCACCTACGCCGCCGGTGAGACAATGCTTTCCATTTTTAATTTTCAAACGGTCGTCGGCGGCCAAGAAAAATCCTACCCGATTGTTGTTATTGTCTTACATAGCGATTTTGGTACCCGCCAGGTGGATACGGAGAAACTTTTAACGGAAGTGGAAAATGAAATCGGAAATGGCGTTCCGGCAGGGAAGTATTAAAAAGCCAATGACGAAATAAAGAAATTCTTTATGAACTTACATAAGCCGACCTTGTTAAAAATACTGCCCCATTTTGAATCCCGCATAAAGCCCGGCAAAGCCACCGACTGTGCCCCACAAGACCGATGACATGCCAGCGAGCGATCCACCCCAGAGCATGGGCAAACAGCTTCCGACTGTCGAACCGATGCCGATACCGATCCAGACCATAGTTTTTGTGGACATATGCGAATTATTGTATACTGAAGCGATGAAAAAAGAAACTAAAATTGTCATCATTTTCTTGGCGGTAGTCCTACTCTTTCTGATCTTTCAGCTATGGCGTCAGTATACTTTTATTCAAAGAGCCCAGACGATACAGGCGATACGCGGGCATATTTCCCAAGAATTGACCCAGTTGGCGGCTTTGCGCCATCGCGGACCGCTTACGGTTGTAGATATTTCCTATATTCAGGCATGGATGACCTTCGATTATATCAATACCGCTTTCAACATTCCGCCAAGCTATCTTTCAAATTATGTGCATAGCAGTCAGTATCCTCACATTTCTATCTTGCATTATGCCCGAGAAACTGCTACCAGTTCAGTTGCTTTGACTACGGATATTTCTGGCGCAGTGCGTTCATATCTCATCGCCAGCTCGACCAATGAACTTCATCCTTAGCACACTTCTGTCGTACCTTTTGCTCTACAAGTACGCCACCATTTTCGTGGTCGTTTTTGCCGCGGCTATTATTGTGCCGGTGCCGGACAGCACCATGCTCGTGGCGACCGGCGCTTTCGCCAGCCAAGGATATTTCAGTTTGTCTTTGGCGCTCATCGTGGCTCTGGTGGCGAATATTCTTGGCGATCTTGTTGACTATACTTTGACGTATCGCTGGGGTTTCAAGATTATCAAAGAGCATCACATCAGAAAAATGCCGTATTTCAATAAAGTCGAACATTTCATCCGCACCAATGCCGGCATGGCCATATTTATCAGCCGCTTCGTCGGCACAGTCGGGCCTCTGGTCAATTTTCTTTCGGGTTTGGCCAATATTCCTCTGTCGAAATTCTTTTTTTTCGACGTTGTCGGCAATGCTGTTGATATCGCCGGACTGCTCGTCGCCGGCTATATTCTTGGTCAATATTGGCAGGACTTCTCAGGCTTTGTCGGCCTCGTTGGCTGGATCATTGTTGTCGCCGTCGTCATGTATGTTATTATTAAAATATCAAGGACGACGATGAATAAAAAAACGACGACGTAGAAAACATCATGCTGACCTATTTTCAAGCCATTGTGCTCGGACTTTTCCAGGGATTAACGGAGCTTTTTCCTGTGTCGAGTCTCGGCCACAGCGTCATCTTGCCGGCACTTTTTGGCTGGCATATTGATCAGGCCGGTGATTTTTTCCTCATTTTTCTGGTGGCCACGCATTTTGCTACGGCACTTGCCCTTTTGACTTTTTTCTTTGAAGATTGGTTGCTCATTATCAAAGGCTTGTTCAGGAGTTTGTCATTTTGGCCGACGACTGGCACACATGATGCCCAATACGCCAAGCTCGGCTGGCTTCTCATTATCGGCACCATTCCGGCCGGCCTTATCGGTCTTCTTTTTCAAAATAAATTACAGGCACTTTTCGCTTCGCCGCGGCTGGCGGCACTTTTTCTTATTGGCAACGGTTTGATGTTGTGGGGAGTGGATAGGATGCGCAGGGACAGGAATAGAAATGAGAAAAATGGACAAGCGATGGCGAGCGGAATAGAAATAAAAGATGGTGAAAATAATCTGGCAAAATTGACATGGATGCAGTCCTTGAAAGTCGGTCTCGCTCAATGTCTCGCTCTCATTCCTGGTTTTTCTCGAACAGGCGCAACCATGGCTGGCGGCAGGCTGGTCGGCCTTTCACATGAATCAGCCGCATATTTTGCTTTTCTTTTGGCAACGCCGATCATATTCGCCGCCGCCGCGCTCAAACTGCCCGAGCTCGGCCGCTATTTCGTCTCGGGAAGCAGTAATGGCGGTGGCCTCGTAGTCGTCGGGCCGATCCTTGTTGGTTTCGCCGCCGCTTTCATCGCCGCCTATTTTTCCGCCCGCTGGCTCGTCCGCTATTTCAAGACGAACAATCTCATGCCGTTTGCTATTTATTGTATGGCGTTTGGGGCGTTAGCATCACTCGTTTTTTTGATTCAGCGCTAGTAATGGCTAGTAATATGATGGGTGGTATTACCGATTTCTATCACTTTTTCTAAATAAGAATAGACGACTTTTAATCAACGAAAGTTAGCCATATTTTTGATAAAAAAGTGTTTTCATTCTCATGTAGAAAAAGTGCACTACATCAGTAGTGTCGGTCGAAGCCTGGGTACGATTATCAATCCTGCACTGCTTTCTCTCCCTCATAATACTTCAGTTCTACCTTCCCATTATCAATGATAATATACGATGCCGGCAATGCCGTCCATGAGCCGGAATTAAAATAGTGGATTTCGGAGTCTTCGATGTCTTTGTCCTTATTGCCCATGATGAAACTTTTGGTCATAGCCACGTGAGTGTGGCCGCAGATGATATAGTCGGCACCTTTTTTGTGGGCGTATTCGGCGGCGCGATTGGCTACGATAGGGGATAGACGTAGCCAATAGCCGCGGAAACGTTCAGCTGCAGTCATGCTTTTGCGCTTTTTGAAATCGAGTTTGGAAAAAAAGAGAAGCGGCAGAAAAAGAATATTGCTCCAAAAAGTGCTTCGCACTAATGTTTTATCGAAGCGGTCGCCGTGGACGGCGATGAAACGCTTGCTGTTGTAAACCCACTCGTATTCGTCGGTGACGGAGACGCCCAAGAGGCGGGACATTGGCTCGATGAGCTTGTGGTCGTGGTTGCCACGAATGAGAATGATTTCGGTATTATGATTGCCGTTTGACATTTCGTGGATGTGTGACAAGAAACTCCACGCTTCTGTGCCGAGCCGGCTCCAGTTCCGGTCATCGAAAAGGTCACCCAAGATGATGAGCCTTTTGCACTGGATAGTCCGCAAAAGTTCGAGAAGCTCCCGCGACCGCGACATGGAAAAGCCAAGATGAATGTCGGAAACGATGAGGGTGTGGACTTTGGAGGGGGTAGGAGGCATGGATTAAACTACTGTACCACTTCTTTAGTATCTTGTAAAAATATAAAATCCGGCTTTTGACCGGACTTTATATTGTAACTATTTTATGCTTTTCAACAATTAGAACCCGAATATATGGCTAAAGAACGACCCAATAGCTCCGAATATGCCGCCGCGAGCGACTGGTGCTTGACCTCCTTGACCGCCGGTGGTGCCAGAAGGCGCCATGCCTTGCTGACCAGCTTTCTGATCAATGACCGACGAAGCGGTGACTGATGTGCCGGAGACGGCGCCTTGGACGATGACATTATCACCGACGGCTACATTTGAGACAGTGACCGTGGTCTGACCTTGGACGATTTTGGCATTGGTGACATCCACCGTGTAGGTGACATTGCTTTTATTCGTGACTGTCAAAGTATTGCCGCTGATAGCCGAGACTGAGCCGGCGATGACCGGCTGGCCGTTACCGGTGATAGGCGAAACGGGCATAGAAGTAGAACGAGTCGAAGAACCCATGCTACCCATGCCCATACCTGGGCCGCCATGACTGCCGTTTCCACCGCGCATTGGCATAACACCGTCAATGATAGAAGTTGCAGTGACCGATGTACCGCTGACCGTGCCACGGACAACGACGGTATCACCGACGGCGATACTTGCCACGGTGCTCGTGGCGTTATTTTTTCTGACGGTGGCATTCGCTGCATCAACCGTGTAGATCACGGTTGCCGGAGCCACTGGTGTCGTAGGAGCTGTTTGCGTTTGGGTGCCGGAAGTGTTTGAACTTGGAGGAGCACCGAAAGGGCGACCTTGTTTGCCGGATACGGTCAAGGTGGTGCCGTTTATGGCGGTGACGGTACCGAAGACACCGGGTTGCATACCCATTCTACCACCAGGCATTCCGCCGCCGGAATGGCCACCCCATGCAGACGTTGTTGAAGGCGGAGGAGTTGTTTGAGCGGAAGCCAGAGCCGGCGCCACGACGAGGTCTGCCGTTACCGCAAGGGCTGATAATGCGACGATAGCCGCGGAAATATATTTTTTGATTGTCATATGTATTGTGTGTAGTTATTAATTATGTTTATAATTGAATCATGTCGCAAAGATGGCACAGAATAAATCGTGCCCGACGCTTGTTATACTCATAGGCGCAGGAATTATTTCATTCGTAATTTTCTCATCATTATTTTTTATGTTTGATGGCAAAAGTCGCCAATTCTGCTAGTATGGAAGGATGGATTCACGATTTATACGCAATTTCAGTATTATGGCCCACGTTGACCACGGCAAGTCTACCCTGGCTGATCGTATGCTTGAAATCACTGGCACCATCGAAAAGCGCAAGATGCAAGCACAGGTGCTCGATTCGATGGAGCTTGAGCGTGAGCGTGGCATTACTATCAAGATGCAACCGGTCAGAATGAAATATAAGAATTTTATTTTGAACCTCATCGACACACCTGGCCACATCGATTTTTCCTATGAAGTGTCGCGGGCACTCAAAGCTGTCGAAGGTTCCATTCTTCTCGTTGATGCGACGCAAGGTGTACAGGCGCAGACTCTGACCACCCTCAACATGGCTCGTGAGTCGGGGCTGACCATCATTCCCGTGGTGTCGAAAATTGATTCGCCGCTTGCACGAATAGCCGAGACTGTCAAGGAAATTTCTGAGCTTCTTGATTGTGATGAGAGTGAAGTGCTTAAAGTGTCGGGAAAAACAGGCGAAGGTGTTGCGGAGCTTCTCGAGCAGGTCATCGAGCGGGTGCCGGCGCCTCGCGGAGAGCACACTCGGCAAAATTCGGACAGTTCAAAAATGCCGGCAAGTCCGCCGACGTCCTCCGCCGCTTCCGCCGAATTCCGCTCCCTCGTCTTCGATTTCCAATATTCCAATCACAAAGGCGTTATCGTCTATGTCCGCGTCATGAGCGGCTCAGTCAGGCGTGGTGATCCTCTTCTTTTCAAAGTCTCGCATGAAACTTTCAACGCTCTCGAAGTCGGCATTTTTGCTCCCGATGATACGCCGACCGAGTCGCTTGGGGCGGGTGAGATCGGCTACATCGTCACGGGTATCAAACAGCCCGGCATCGCTTCTGTCGGAGATACCGTCGCTTCGATTCGTGACACACAGCCGCCGCTTGCCGGCTACATGAGTCCGCGGCCGGTCGTTTGGGCTTCGGTCTATCCGGAAAGTCAGGATGATTTTAACGGACTAAAAATGGCTCTCGGCCGGTTGCGATTGTCCGACTCATCATTTACCTATGAAGAAGAATCGTCCGGCTCGCTCGGGCGCGGTTTTCGTTGTGGTTTTCTCGGTATGCTCCATCTCGAAATCATCACTGAGCGTCTGCACCGTGAATTCAGCTTGAACCTCGTCGTCACCACACCATCTATTACCTATATTGCTGAGCTTAAAAACGGCAAGTCAGTCACTGTTTATTCGCCGTCACTTTTTCCCGACGATCATGAGATCTCGCGTATTCTCGAGCCGCTCGTCACCATAAAAATCATCACCCCGCCGACATATCTTGGTGCGCTCATGCAATCGGTTTTCGAGCATGAGGGCGAGGTCAAGTCTACCGACAATTTCGGCGAGAACCGCAATGCCCTTACCCTCGTCATGCCTCTGCGCGAGCTCATGAGAAACTTTTTTGATGAAGTAAAAAGTTTGTCGTCAGGTTTCGCTTCCATTTCATATGAAGTGGCCGAGAGCAGGGAAGCCGACGTCGTGCGCATGGACATTCTCGTGGCCGATGAAGTCGTGCCTGCATTCTCGCGCGTCGTCTCCCGCCGCCGCGCCGAAGAAGAAGCCAAAGCCGCCGTCGAGAAGCTCCACAAAGTTCTGCCGCGGCAGATGTTTACCATGAAGATCCAGGCGAAAGCGATGGGCCGAATCATTTCTTCCGAAACGTTGTCAGGCATGAAAAAAGACGTCACCCAACACATGTATGGCGGCGACATCACCCGCAAAATGAAGCTCCGTGAAAAGCAGAAAAAGGGCAAGAAAAAAATGGAAGCTCTCGGCAAAGGGAAGGTCAATATTCCGCAGGAGGTTTTTTTGAAAATGATGCGGGCGGACTAGAAAGCCACTGCACGATGCTTTTGCAGAGTGCGGTTTGACTTTATTTATAACTCAACGCTGGAAAATAGAGAATAATCATCGAAATGACGATGAGAATGCTGATAACGATGAAGGTCACGTGGAGGATTTTTTTGTTTTTTTGGTCGAAAAGCATGGGTGTAGTATACTATATGTGTGATAAATTGCAAAAAAATCCGCGTACAATAAAATCACCACAACCCCCATGCTTGAATTCCGCCAAAAGCGCAAAGTCCGCCGCCTCATATATTCGCCGATAACCATTATCGTTTTGTCCGTGGTAGTCGTTGTCTTGGCCAAGGCTACCTGGAATGTCCACGTCAAAGAAGCCGAGAGCCGCACTTATCTCGATGAAGCGGAAGCCCAGCTCGACACAGTCTCCGCCAGCCAGTCGGCTCTGGCGGCGCAGGTGGCAGGACTCCAGACGCCGGAGGGTATCGAGACCAACATTCGCAGTCAATTCCTCGTAGCCAAGCCCAGCGAGCAGGTGGCGGTCATCGTAGATGGAAACGACGGCGACGGTGATGCATCAGATACAGCATCTTTCGTTGTGTCAGATGCGACGTCGAGTCCTAGTTTTTGGGAACGAGTGGCTAATTTTTTTAAATTTTAAATATTTCTTTGGTTTTTTTATTTTATCTTGAAATTAATTTTTGCGGGTATGGTCTAGTGGCAGAATGCGGCCTTCCCAAGGCTGAGACGGGAGTTCGATTCTCCCTACCCGCACAGACGAACGAAGTGAGGATGTGCGGGTAGGCGAATGGCCTGCGCCATTCGCGTGGGAGAATCGAAAGACTTTTCCGTATCGAGCGTAGCGAGATCGGAAAAGTACCTGCCGATGTAATCGGCGATTCTCCCTACCCGCACAAACATTGACTTGGCTATTATAACTAGTATTAATAATTTTTCTAATAAATTTTACATCTATGTTGGAAACAAAAAAATATGTCACTGAAGATATGTTGGAGAAAGCTCTGGTTCGTTTTGGTAAGAGCTTTCGTCAGGAAATTCGCGAAGATATCCAAGTTTACACGAAGAAAATCGTTGATACATAGATGAACGTTTTATCGAAGTAGATAACCGTTTCGACATCATTGAACATCGGCTTGACATGATAGACAACCGCTCCGACAACCGCCTTCTTGAATGTGTCTTTCGTGATGAGCAGAAAAAGCTCGAGAAAAGGGTCGTCGCGGTTGAATTCAGCCATCAGAAACTTGTGGCATAAACATAGTATGGTATACTTAATGGTATGAAAAACGTCATTATATATTCCACGCCGACCTGCGTCTATTGCACAGCTGCCAAGGATTTTTTCAATGAGAAAAAAGTCAAATTCACCGAATACAATGTCGCCTCCGACACTGAGAGGCGTAAGGAAATGGTGGACAAGACTGGTCAAATGGGCGTGCCGGTCATTATTATCGGCGATGAAGCTGTTGTTGGTTTCGATCAGAACAAGATCGTTGAATTGCTCGGTATCAAATAATAGACAGGGGCCACATCTCAGCCTCCGTAGTTCAATGGATAGAACAGCGCCGTCCTAAGACGTTGATGTCAGTTCGATTCTGGCCGGGGGCACAGCATTATAGAATCTTAAAGGGAATTCTTGACATATTGTTGAGTAAATGTATCTTTATGTCAGATATCGCTCATTGGCATATCGTCGTTGAAAAACGACACACTATTCATGCCTGAAAAGGCAGGAAAGGTTACATGTAAGAAGTAAATATCCGCAATCCCCGTTTGGTACGAGAATTACTCACTGCACTTCCTCCGGGAGTCGTTGAACAGACTTGGCTTCACAAGACCGTATCTCACTTCGATCATTTGGCCATGGGCATACACGCCCGTGCCGATTCTATGTTTATGTTCAGAGAGCTTCTTGGCGTCCAAGAGAGTATCGGTGAATGGCGGAACGCGCCTCCAGTAATTATCCGCAATCTCGTCACCGCAATGGTCTGTGCATATCCCTGGCTCATTGAAGAATTGATTCAGGAGTATATAAAGGTGCTGTCTGATCGGTCAGATACAATGCGTCACAGGTCATCTATGAACGATTTCGCAATCCTGATGGTCTTTATGAGCATTCCCCATATCGAAGAAATCTACAAGATGGGATTTCATGACATTGACGAGAGTCAATGGGATAGTGTTAATAGTCTTCTCACGATCGTCGTCAAACAACGCATGTTCAAGTACGTTATAATCAACCATGCGGAATGTTCCGATTTTTCCCCGGTGGTCAAGAAACATGTGGAAAGCTGTAAATATAAGAAGGACAGATGGGTACCATTCGTCAGGCTCATCAAAGAAGTTTCTCTTATTGCCTCTCAGACCGATATTTCTGAAGAAAGCTTCGAGTATGTCATCTTGAACGAAATCATGTTCAAAACAATGGGGATTCTCGATTTGCGGCAGAGGGGTAGGATAATAACCATGGCTGTTGAAGACCCCATCGTGGTGGTAGTGAAGGATGGTCGACTTTTGCGTCCTGCTCACTGAATACAAAATATATACCACGGCGTCCTCTGGATACTGTGGTTTTTTTATCTTTCCCAATAGGTCTGCTATGGTTTTAAATTAGGAAACCTTGGCATCTATCGCCTTTTACAAAGCTTTATTTTTCCCGCCTTTTCTGTTATATTGTTTCGGTATGAACGGGGATGCACATGATACACATGGGGAGATAGATGAGCTCAAAGAGCTTGTCCGACAGGCTGTTGCTCTGGGTGAAGAAAACAATAATCTTCTGAGGAAGATGCGCCGGGCGGAAAAGTGGAGTTCATTTTTTCGCTTTATCTACTGGATCATCATTATTGGTTTATCGGTGGGGGCGTTCTATTTCATACAGCCGTACGCCGCCGCTCTCGAGTCGCTCTGGCAGAGAAGCGGCCTTTCGGGGAGTATTTCAAATGCTGGCTCATCGTCGTCGAGTGCGAGCACCACGACACCGGGACAGAGTTTCGAGAATACGTTGAAGAATTTATAGATAAAATCTATAAGAAAATAAGAAAAATTGTACGTTTACATTTTTTACGCCAAGATAGCTCAGTTGGTAGAGCGCGTCCCTGAAGAGGATGAGGTCCCCAGTTCGATCCTGGGTCTTGGCACCATTCCATCGGTTATTAAAGTTCAAATCTGCCGTAATGACTGCATATGCGTTATTATGTTGCAACACTTTTTATAATCGTCATTCTTTGTATCTCGTGGCTTGTCTATACGTATCCCGATCAAATTCGGATGACATTTTCAATGATTGGGAACATTAGTAGCCAGCTTGCGGCTGTCATTGTCAGTCATAATCCTAAGACTATTGCCGATATACAGACGGATTATAATACTAATGCCACGGCCGCTTCCGCGGTCACTCCCGTTCCGCAGACAAAAGTTCGTATTCTTTTGGTGCCGGGGCATCAGCCGGACAGCGGAGGTGCTGAATACATGTCACCGTACGGTGATATTAAAGAACGTGACCTTGTCGTCGAGCTGGCCCAAGATCTCCAGACTTTCTTGGAGGGGGACAGCCATTATCAGGTCATTGTCGCCCGCGATACCACGTCGTGGAATCCCATTTTTGCCGATTATTTTAAAAATGATTGGAATGACATCATTGCGTGGGAAAGCGCTTACAAAAAACAGTTTTCATCCATGGTGGCAGATGGCTCGGTCACGACACCCAAAGTAGCCGTAAACCATGTCACATCTTCATCTGAGGGCGTCATGCAACTCTACGGTATGACTAAATGGGCTAATGAAAATAATATTGACATAGAAATCCATATTCATTTTAATGATTATCCTGGGCACGGTGATAAACCCGGAAAGTATTCCGGTTTTGCAATATATGTTCCGGCAACTCAATATGATAACAGCGCCACTACCCGTGCCATCGCCGATGACGTCTTTAAAGAACTGGCACAGCATAATTCGGTTTCAAATCTTCGTGGAGAATCAGTCGGTATCGTTGATGATCCTGAACTTATTGCTGTCGGTGCCAATAATACTGCTGATGCGGCCAGTATGCTCATTGAATACAGCTACATTTATGAACCTCAGCTTGATAATCCGGCCACCCGCAGTGCATTTTTAAATAGCCTTGCTCTTCAGACGTATAACGGTCTGCAAGATTTTTTTGCCGCTGAGTCGAGCGAAAACCAATGACAATTATTAAAAACTAGATGTTGGTAACTAGATTGTCTTGACCTTGAGCTTCGTCTGACGCTTCTTATCGAGTTTCGGTAATTTCAGGATAAGCAGGCCATGTTTGCAGACGGCATCAGCTTCATCAACATCTACTTCTTCAGGCAGGGAAATAGTACGGGAAAATGAACCCCAGTAAAGCTCCTGGACGAAATAGTCGTCGGTGCGGGCGGTTTTTTCTTCTTCGCGGTGGCCACGGATGACGACCATGTCGCGGGCAATAGAAATGTCGAGGTCATTAGGATCAACGCCGGCGGTCATGGCTTTGATGACGATAGAGTCGGCAGTTTGGAAGACGTCAACGGTGAGCTCGGCATCCTGACTTTCATTTTCTATCCAGTCGGCGCCATCGAGGCCTGAAAGATTGCCAGCTGATGACGCGGATGATGAACGGCCGTTTCCATTTCCACCTCCCATGCCGACTTTTTTAAATTTTCCTGCTGATTTTGTTTCTGCGGCGGAGAGGACGTTTTCCTCATCGTCATCCATCTTAACCGTTCCCGTCAGCCTCTCAAAAAATGATCTTTTTTCTTTTGTTGCCATAATGTTTTTTATTTTTTATTTAATAATATATCATGCCTAATCTCCAAACCCTTAATCTCCTCGAAAATAATAATGAGGATAACAACGGCGCCCCAAACCCAGGCGAAGACTTTGAGCGTATCCACTGATGTGCTACTTATTATAGACAAATTAAAAGCGGCGTGCAATGTCGTAGCCAAGCCTAAACCAACAATAACCGCGATGACTTTGAGACTTCGTGCACAATAGAATGAAGCGGCTACCATAAAGCCGACCATAGCCGATGATACGACATGGACGAGAATAGCGCCGATGAAACGCATATCACCGACGACGAGAACGGAAGCTAAATTGCTTTCGGATATAGTACCGAGCATAAAAAGGACGTTTTCTAGAGCGGCAAAGCCGAGAGCGGCGGTGATCATATAGATCATGGCGTCAATCGGTTCATCCATTTTGCTTTTATTTGCATTGCTTGCATTACCTTTGCGTGCGCCGAATAAACCGAAACTGCCAAAAGCATTGAAACCGCCGAAAGCCGCGAAAAATACCACTCCGAACTTGACGATTTCTTCGATAGCTGCCCAGACGATATAGCGATGAAAATTATCCGCAGTGGCGAAGAATGGCGCCGTCAGCCATTGGAAAAAGAGGGCTACAAAAACGCCAATCATGCCGTAGAGGAAGCATTTTATCAAAGTTGATCGCGGCTCGGGATGCAGATTATTTTCTTTGAGCCAAAACCACAGCCACAGCAGTGGTGGTACCAAACCGGCGACAATACCATAGAGGAGCTGGGTGGAATTCATGGAGCTATTGTAACATATTTTAAAAAGACAGATTGCCTTCGGCACGGAGAGTCTCTATAGTTTCGATATTGTTTGAAGAAAGATCGTCTCGGTCATCGAGAGAACCGGCAAGAGCAATCATCAGAGCGTTATCTCCAGAGACACCAGTCGGTGGCATATATATAGGTATATCGTGTTGTTTGGCTAGTCTGGTCAAGGCTTGGGTGATATGGCTGTTAGCAATAACTCCGCCCCCGACGATGAGCGTGAGAGTGTTATATTGTTCGATGGCTTTTTCAGTTTTGGCGATGAGAACATCGGTTACCGCATCCTCGAATTCGCGGGCGATTTCGCTTTTTTGCGGGGAGGTTAGTTCACCTGCCACACCTATGTCGACACTGTCATTATTGTTTGTGCCGATATTTTTCTTGCGCAATTCCAGCGTTAGGTATAGCACTGCTGTTTTCAGACCCGAAAACGAGAAATCAAGATTAGATGAATGGATCATTGGACGGGGTAAAATGATTTTTCTATCATATTTTTCTTTTCGTTCTGCTTCTGCCAGTTTGCTTATTTCAGGGCCGCCGGGATATGGCAAGCCGAGGAGTCGCGCCACTTTGTCAAAAGCTTCGCCGATAGCGTCGTCTTTTGTCCGACCGACGATTTCATAAATATGTTTAATATTATTACTGTTATTATGCTTGTTATCTCTTCTCATCGATACCAGTTCTGTATGGCCGCCGCTTATGAGCAATGCCAGAGCGGGATATGTGATGGGTAAGAGTCTTTTAAAACCGTTCCAAACTTCACTTGACGGCAAAAGTGAACCGACGATATGACCTTCCATATGATTGACGCCGACGACAGGAATATCCCAAAGAATACCCAATGCTCGGGCCGCATTGATACCGACCCAGAGCGCCGGCTCGAGACCGGGACCTCGGGTGACGACGATGCGGTCAATACCGCCGGCAGGTTTTTTCCCGATAATCGGTGAGACGAGCAAATGTTCAAGAAGATCGGATTCTTTTTCCTGGAGGATTTTTTTTATTTCGGCAATTTTATCATTTTTCTCGACATTGTTGACTTTCTCGGTGGTATATACAGATGGAATTTTTATTAATTTTATATGTGCCTGTACCAAAGCGGCTTCGATAAGTGGCATGATATTTTTGGCATGCTCTCGCTTGGCCATAATAGGGAAGACACCGCCGTACTGACGGTGGAGGGCGATTTGCGAATGGACGAGATTTGCCAGGATGCGGTATTCGAGAGTTGGCTGGTGGTCATCTGTTCTGTCTGTTGTCGCTGACATACCATCAGTCACTTTTCGCGTTTCCAGAATACAGATAGCCGTTTCGTCACAACTTGTTTCGATAGCGAGGGTGATCATGGGGATACTGTGCGCGATACAGGATTCGAACCTGTGACCCTCCCCACGTCAAGGGGATGCTCTACCAACTGAGCTAACCGCGCATATTTTATTTCTGTCTAAAGATATACTACTTTTCTTCGGGTGGCAAATATGATTGGATCCTTTTATGCATTCACTTCCGACTTCACCTTCAATATTTTTTTGCCAATCGCATGCCCATCCGCATCAAGATCATATATGATTATATTGCCGAAAGACATTTCGATGTCGCCGATTTTATCGTCGGGGATACGCTCGATGTATTTCATCAGAGCGCGGATGGCGTTGCCGGAGGAAACGATAAGGACATTTTGACCACGGTTTCCATGGCCAGCGATGTCTTTCTCCGTGTCGCTTCCAATATCACCTTTGATGGTAGGCAAAATGGTCTTGAGAAAATAAGGCACCGTGCGCTCATAAACCATTTTCAACGTCTCGCCGTGCGGCACCGGCGTATCCCAGCCCCGGCGCAGGCTCTCGAAGGCGGCGTCGCCCATTTTCTTTTTTTCTTCCCATTTGTTTTTGCCGGTAAAATCGCCGTAGTCGCGCTCATTGAGTGCTGGCGAACGTTCGGGTGGCTCCGTAGGCAGACTAACAGATGTCATACCTTTTGACATACTTTCATATGTTTCGAGTGTGCGCTTTTGGGTTGAAATGAAGACATGATCAATATGGCTGATGTTGCCGCTTTCTGCACTCGCACAATATTCCCCGAGCATTTCACCCATTTTTTTCGCCATTTCAAAACCGTACGGCGACAAGTCGACATCGCGACTGCCGGTCCAGAGACCAAGCTTGTTCCATAGCGATTCATGGTGACGGGAGATGATCAGTTTGCCTAAATTTTCGTTGGCGGCGATATTTGTATCAGTAGTTGACATGTTCAGTGATGATTAAAATAAATGTGTAAATCAAAACAACTAGAGCTTATGGATAACCGGCTTGTACTCATGCCGTTCGGCTTCGAGGATGATTTTTTGCATCATAGCCACCGTTTCGACAGGGTATTTACCTTGAGCTGATTCTTCAGAAAGCATGACAGCGTCGGAGCCCTCGATGGCGGCGAAAGCCACGTCGGAAACTTCGGCGCGGGTCGGCGTCGGTGAGTTGACCATTGAGAGCATCATTTGGGTAGCGGTTATGACGGGTTTTTTGGCACGCTTGGCGGCCTTGATGATGTCAAGCTGGACATACGGCAGGCGCTCAAGCGGAATTTCATTGCCAAGATCACCGCGAGCCACCATGACAGCGTCGGCGGCGGCGATGATTGTCTCGAGGTTTTCACCGGAGAGAGCTTTGGCGCGCTCGATTTTGGCGATGAGTTTCGTGCCGCTATGTGCATTGTTATGTGCACCGTTTCGTCCATCACTTTCTGCACCGCACATACCGCGGCTGGTCATTTCTTTGCGCAGACGCTCAACATCGCGGGCATCGCCGACGAATGACATGGCTACGTATTCGACTTTTTGGGCGGCGCCGAAATCGAGATCCTTCAGATCTTTTTCGGTCAGGACGTGCTCGGCGGAAATGTCGAATTCATGTCCCGATTGCTCCTGAATGCGCGGCCCCGAAAGGTCTTGAATAATGGGAATATGTGTGTTGAGCTCGCGGGTAATCTTGCGAATATCGGCAATCCGTGCCGCATGTTCTTCATACGTGCCCCAGGAAAAATTGAGCCGGGCCACGTCCATACCGTTCTCTATCATGGCTTTCAAGACTTTCGGATCCTTGCTGGCGGGGCCGATGGTGGCGACAATTTGGGCATGTTTGTGGGGAGTGGGCATGTGATTATTAAAGTGTTATAACAGACCATTTTTTAATTAGTAATGATCCAATGCCGGAAATCAATAGTAACAATACACCGATAACTACCAATCCTGCCGCAACCATGGCAATCATTTCAGGGTTCAAACTTCCTGCGATCAAAGGGAAAAAGAAAATAATTATATAGAGTGCTTGAAAAGTAATTATTGCTCCTGACAAATGAAATAGATTTTTATTCATGAAATTTAAATTATATATTAATAATACTGTCGGTTAAATGATATGCATAAGCCGATTATACTTTGCCAATCGTTCACCGCGTTGAGGTGCACCGGCTTTGAGACCATAGGCGCCGAAAGCCAGAGCAAGGTCGGCGATGAAGCCATCGTTCGTTTCACCGCTTCGGTGACTGACGATGCAATGAATATCATTGTCGCGGGCGAGCTTCATAGTGGCCAGCGTTTCGGTCAGGGTGCCGACTTGGTTTGGTTTTATGATAATAGCGTTAAGGCTTTTTTTCTCGATGGCTTTGGTCAAACGGGCAACATTAGTGACAGTGAGATCATCGCCGACGACGAGGGTATTTTTTCCATTTGTTTCTGCCGAAATTGCAGTCAGTTGTGCAAAGCTGTCAAAATCTTCTTCATCGAAAGGATCTTCAAAAGAGTGCACATTGAAATCAGTGGTCATTTTTTTGTAAAGTTCCAACAATTGTCCGGCGGAGAGCTTGTCTTTTTCTACGGTATATATCCCATCGGAATAAAAAGATGATGAAGCAACATCAATGGCTAGAAAGGCATCTCCTTCATGATTGGTATTTTTGATAGCTTCGGTGATGAGCTCAAGCGGTCGGAATACCGAATCAAGATCGGGGACAAAACCACCTTCATCACCATAACCGACAGAAGAAGTACCAAGTTCGCGTAAGAGTATGGTACGGAGCTCTTTTTGTACTGTCACACCGATCTCCAATGCTTGCCGGGCACTGTCAACTTGAGGTATGACCATATATTCCTGGAAGTCCAAACGTGTCCGAGCGTGTTTGCCGCCATTAATAAGATTCATAAAAAGGAGCGGTTCGGGGCGGGACGGCTTGATGTCAGCGAGGGTACGAAGATGGGTGACGAGGTTGAGGCGATCGCTACCGCTAGCGCCTCGATCACTGCCCACGTTCGCATTACCCGCTGTTTTAGCGCAAGCGATGGAAACACCGATCATGGCATTGCCACCCAATGACGACTTGTCGGCGGTACCGTCGAGCTCGAGCATGATGGCATCTATTTTTTTTTGATCCTTGACATCAATACCGCGAAGTGCAGGGGCGATTTTATTTTTGATATTTTCGACAGCTTTTTGCACACCCATACCGCCATAATGTGTCATATCGCCATCGCGTAGTTCTTTGGCTTCATAGAGTCCTGTGCTGGCACCCGATGGCACGCCGAATGTGCCGACTATTGTAGAACCAGTCAGCTCGTTTGTGCTACCTACTCGAGAGCCTGCGCGTACGGTCACCTCAAGCGTCGGATTGGCGCGTGAGTCGAGAATTTCTTCAGCTGAAATATCGGTGATGGTTGTGTTTGACATAGTGATGAATATATTAATACTAATCTGATGACATATTTTCTAATCTATTAATAATAGCATAAGATCGGAAACATTTGTTTCGGTCTGTCCTGTTATAATGAGGTCTCCCATTTTCTCAAAAAAAGAATACGCATCAAAAGTGGCGAGGTATTGTTCCGCATTCAAACCGGCTGCTGCAACTTTTGTCAGAGTTTCGGCATCAGCTATAGCTCCAGCCGCCATATTGTTATCTTGACCATCGGAAGCGAAAGAAATAAAGAGACTTTTTTCTGGGGAGTCCTGCTTCATATTCACAGAAACAAGATGACGTAACGCTTCGAGTGTCGTATGTTCATTCCTACCACCTCGGCCATGTTCCGCCGGCACTTCTATTTTCGGTTCGCCGCCGGCGAGGATTAATTGTGTACCGTCTTTTATTTCAGCCGCTTTTTCAAACATTTTTTTGACAACGGTTTCAGGCGAATCATACATAGCATCTGAAAGGATGGTGGTCGTCCAGCCGTGTTTCTGACCATATCCAGCCATAGCCGTCAAAGCATCATAATTGGAGACAAGCGGTACATTGAAAACTTTTTCAAAATATTTTCTTCCGTCGGGTGTATCGTCTTTTGGTGTTTCATTCAAAGTATATTGGCTCACATCTAAGCCGTATTTTTTCAGCACATTCTTAGCGTCAGTCACGGTTGATTTATCAAGATAGGTCGGCCCGGAAGCAACGGTAGTATTGAAAATATCGCTATGCCCCGGCACATCGGAAAAAATAAGGCCCACGACCGTGGCGGGAAAAAGCATTTTGGCTAAACCGCCGCCTTTCAAAAGAGAAATGTGTTTGCGCACGGTATTGAGTTCTTTAATAGTGGCACCTGTTTTCAAGAAATCTTCGTACAGTCGTTTGCCTTGATCGCATTCTTCCAGTGGCCAACAGAGAAGGGAAGAACCGCCGCCCGAAACAATGACGATGACGAGGTCGCGTTCGGTGAGATTTTTAGCCATGGCTACGATTTCACCGGAAGCTTTGACATTGGCCTGCGAGGGTAACGGATGAGAGCCGACAAACGACTTGATAGCGCCACCACAGACCGCTGCTTCCGTACCGATGATGACACCGCTTTTGATGCGATCGCCTAAGATGGATTCGAGAGCGGCCACTGCTTCACAGACTACTTTACCAAAGCCGATAATGTAGATATCGTCGAACTTTGAGAGATCAAAGGTGTGGTCTTTGATTGTAAGGATTTCGTTTCCTGCCGTTTTTAAAAGAGAAACTGTAGCGTGAATGACACGCTTGGTATCAATAGCGTCGAGTCCGGCATTGACAATCGAAAGGGCGGTTTTTCTTCTTTCGCTCGTGGCCAGTGCATCCCAATTTTTAATCTTATTTTGCATAATCTGCGTATCTACCTTCTTTCTTTACGAAAGCTTCTTTCGATAGCCATTTATATGTATAGTCATACATACGCGTAAGCTTCGAACCATCAACGACAATCGGATAAGAATATGACTTCCATCCACCACGAGAGGTGGGCACGCGACCGAGTGTACCGTTCCACATTATGAAGAAAGCGATACGTATGAGCCATGGCGGAATAGATACGGTTTTTTTATGAACGGCCTCGGCCATATCCTTTCCCGTCACAACATCGCCGGGAGGACATGCGTTGAAGGCATCGTAATTTGTAACAAGTTTCCCGAACGTCAATCGCGCGACAATATCCGCAATATCGTCTTCATGAATAAACTGGCGACACCATTCCTGCGTAATCGGCACGAATGAAACCATGAGAGAAATCATCCGATGGATAAAAGTTTCTTTAAGTTGTCCCGATAGAGCCGATTGAAGACCGAAACGTATTCTCATATATCGTCCGCGAGGTCCGGTAATTGCGGCAGGGCGGATAATGGCAACTTGAGGACATGGGTGAGCGTTATTATTTTTTGCTATTTGATACTTTATCTTCAAATGTTCTTCCGTAATGCGTTTCTCTTCCGCGTAAAGATAATCGCTCGGGCGAAAACCTTCTTCTTCCGTAAAACGATGTTTAATACTATTTTCCGAACGCGCACTATAAGAAGCCACGGTGGAGAAATGGATCAATTTTTTGACCGATGCTGTGTTGAAAGCAAAATCGAAGACAGCGTCTGAACCAACGACGTTCCATTTCCATTGAAGGGATTTTTTTCCGTACATCTCTCGTATCTGCCATGCGGTATGAATGACAACATCCGGCTTTTCTATTCCAACCATCGTCTGCCAGCTCACACCCGCATGAGTATCTTTTTCGTCAGACGTATTCGCTCTGATATATTTGAGTTTCGGTGCAGTTTTTATAAAATCGGGAAGAGGTTCTTTATCAAGAGCTATGATACGTGCCACATCAGAGCGTTTTGAAAATATATCAATGAGCATTGCTCCGACATAGCCAGCTCCGCCGGTGATAAAAATAGTCAGTGGTTTTTGTGATGAATTGTTCTGCATGGCATTACATTCCGACGAGCGATAGAAGCGTGCGTATCGTCTTTAAAGCGATACGAATATCGAGACCAAGCGAGCGATTTTTGATATAGTATAAATCATACGAGAGACGGATTTTTGTTTCTTCAATTGACTGTGGCGGTTTCTCTTGGTTGATTTGCGCCCAACCAGAAAGGCCAGGCTTAATGACGGTGCGTACCGTATAATACGGTATTTCTTTTGCCAGACGATCACCAAGATTTTTGATATCCCACCGCGGGCCGATGAGAGACAGGTCTCCTTTCAAGACACTCCATACTTGTGGTAATTCATCAATACGACTCTTCCGCAAGAATCGTCCGACGGTCGTGACTCTATTGTTATTATCTGCTTCAACAAGCCATTTGCCATTATCGCTCCTGTTCATGCTTCGGAATTTATACACTTTAAAATTTTGGCCGTTTTTGCCGACGCGATCTTGCGTGACGAACACAGGACCGCCGTCTTGTATTTTTAAGGACAATGCCACGAACGGCCACAGAATAAGTGTGATGAGACTGAGAACGAGAGAGAGGATAATATCAGTAGCCCGTTTAAGTATATCATAGAGATGGGGTGACGACGGTGAGACATTCTCCAAAATCCACTTATATTCTATGCACGACAAAGGGATACGTCCGAACATTTCTTCATAGAGGCGGTAAATATTGATACAATGGACATCTTTAAAAATAATCTTATACAACTCTGGTAGAAGAGGCTTAAGACAGGGATCTTCCATATCGAGGACAATGTAAGAAATACCGTTTTTCTTTATTTTTTCAACCAGATTGTTTTGAAACTTCTGAATGGAGCTCGACGTGTTTGCAATAATCTCTACGCATTTAAACGGTGAATGTGGATTCTTATTCATCTCCGCACAGAGCTCGAGTGTTTCCTCTCCACTACCGATGATAAGTGCGTGATTCTTGGTGCGTGAACCTAAGAAAGTGAATATACTTTTTCTCCAAATAATAAGAATGACACTGGAGATAATAATATATACTAAAAGAGTCATTTTTGGGCTGATCTCGAACGTTGGAATAAAATAAAAAAGGATGATGGCTAGAATGGCATTGGCAATCTGTGATTTAATAATACGAGAGGATAATGTGCTCTGAACGCGATTATTGTATTCTCCGTAGAGACCGGCAATATAAAAAATAATTATTGAGTACAGGAAAATGAAACTAAACGGCAAAAGATGCGCGTGCCATGATGGCCATGATGGAAGAGCGTAATATCTGATAATCAATGTCAACCACAGGGAAAAAGTCAGTAAGATAACGTCACCGATACCCACAATCACCGGCCTTTTTTTGATCATGACAGTCATACTATAGTATGTTATCCTACAATAAATTTTTATTTATGGCTACTCAACCTAAAAAAGTCCTCTATGTCATAACAAAGTCAAATTGGGGCGGAGCTCAACGGTATGTTTTTGATATGGCTACAAATATATCCAAAGAAGGATACGATGTGGAGGTCGTGGTGGGCGGAGACGGCGTATTGGTGGAGAAACTTCATTCCGCAGGAATTCCCGTTGTCTCTCTTTCCGGACTCGGAAGAGATATCAATATTACCAAAGATTTTTCTGTATTTTTTGCTCTCATTAAATTATTTCGGCAGAAAAAACCCGATATTGTTCATCTCAATAGCTCAAAAATCGGCGCTATCGGTGCAATGGCGGCCCGCTATGCCCGAGTGCCCACAATAATTTTTACCGCTCACGGATGGGCATTCAATGAAGATCGTAATTTTCTTTCTAAAGTTTTTATAAAATGCATATCATGGTTTACTGTCATAGCCTGCGACAAGACGATCACCGTTTCCAATTATATGAAATCACAGACGGCGCATTGGCCTTTTATTAAAGACAAAATAATAGTCATACACAACGGCGTAGCTGAGACAAAATGTCTTTCAATTCAGACTGCCAGACTTGAATTGGCTCGTATATTTTCCAATACATTTCCCCTTGGAAAATACAGCGATCCTGCTACAGTTTGGATAGGAACAATTGCTGAACTTCATCATACAAAAAGTCATGAAACGGCAATCCGCAGTATCCGCATGCTCATGAATAATGCCAACGGAAAAACTTTTATGTATGCCATTATTGGTGACGGTGATGAACGATCTCGATTGGAGAAACTTATTATCGAATTAGGTTTGGAAAGAAACGTATTTCTGCTCGGACATGTGGATAATGCCGCACAATACTTAAAAGCATTCGATATTTTTGTACTCGCTTCTCTCTCTGAAGGTCTCGGTTATGTCATACTTGAAGCTGGTTTGGTGGGTATACCATGTATTGCTACGAATGTCGGCGGTATTCCAGAAATAATAGAAAATATGGTTTCCGGTATCTTGGTTCAGCCGAGACAACCTGAAGAAATAACCAAGGCAATCAATTACTTTGTAGGCAATAAGAACATCAGAGAGAAATGCGCTATGGCTTTGCAAAAAAAAGTCTCCACTGAGTTTACTATTAGAGGTATGGTACAAGCGACGGTGGTGACGTACCAGTAAAGTTTATTGTATGAGGAGTCTGTTATTTATTTGAGCAAATTCTGATGGTCGCCTTTTATAAACGACGTAATGTTATTTACCGTTGTTTTCAAGATGTCTTCCACAGCTTCCTTCGAGAAAAATGCCATGTGCGGCGTGGCGATGACGCGCGGATCGTGGATGAGAGCGTTCGATTCGAGGATCATTTTGAAAGTGTCGCGGGTCTCTTCAGCGCGGCTTCCCATGGTACTTTTCCCGTCAGTGTCTCCATCGGTGCTATTTGCCAAAAGCTCCAGCTCCTCCTTCATAAATCGTTCACCTTCGAGAACGTCGAGGCCGACGCCGGCGAGGATATTTTGATCGAGTGCCCAGACGAGGGCATCGGTACCCACAATTTCTCCGCGAGCGGTATTGACAAGCAAAGCACCTCTCTTCATTAATTTTATATTTTCTTTATTGATGAGGTGATGTGTTTCTTTAGTATACGGCGCATGAATGGTGACGACATCGGCAGTCGAGAGGAGGGTTGGTAAGTCAACATATGTCGCGCCGGCTTCGGTAGCGAAAGTTTGGTCGGGGAAGAGATCGAAAGCGATAATGTTCATATTGAAACCTTTGGCGATCTTGGCGGAGTTTTTGCCGATTTTACCGGTGCCGATAATACCAATAGTTTTTGCATTCAAATCAAAGCCCATGAGATTCGACAAATCGAAACAGTCGTCACTGCGTAAATGGTGATAGGCCGGGAAAATTTTCCTCGACAAAGCGAGGATGAGGGCGAAAGCAAACTCAGCCACTGTCCGCGAACCGTACGCCGGTACAGTTGCTACAGCGATGCCCTTGGATTTGGCATATTCGACATCTATATGGTCAAAGCCAGTCGAGCGGGTGGTGATAAGTTTCAAGTTCGGTGCTATTGCGGATGCTATCGCAGTTCCTGTCGTCAAGACATCAATAATCTCGCGTTTGATTTCCGAATTTATAAAAACTGAAATGATATCAGCACCGGCGGCTTTGTTGGCGACATTTTCTAAAGTTAATTTTTCTTTATGAAAAGTGACATCCATGCTGGTCGCGCCAACTGCTCCGCTTGTACTAGTAATTCCAGCCAACAAACCTTCGAGTACAGTCTTATCTTCATCCGGTGTTTCAAAAAATATTATTTTCATGATTTTTTATTTTGCTTGAATCGGTCTTTTTCTGATATACTTAATTATATGATAAAAAACCTCGTACAACAACGTAACAACGTCGAACATTTTGTTTATTCGAGAATTCTCAAGCCATTTTTCTTCAAACATGATCCGGAGGCGGTGCACGACAGGATGGCGGCTTTTGGCAAAGTTCTTGGAAAGACAAGCCTCACCCGCGCGGTCGTCCGCTCCATGTTCGGCTACAGCGATCCGATACTCAATCAGAATATTCTCGGCATTCATTTCAAAAATCCTGTCGGTCTGTCTGCCGGCTTCGACAAGAACGCCGAACTCATTGATATCATTCCGTCGATCGGTTTCGGTTTTATGGAAATCGGTTCCATCACCGGTGAGCCGTGCGAAGGCAATCCCAAGCCGCGACTCTGGCGTCTGCCGAAGTCGAAAGGTCTTGTCGTTTATTATGGTTTGAAAAATGACGGATCAAAAGCCATTGCCGCACGACTGTCGAAACGGCTTGCCACACGCGGACAATTTACCATTCCCATCGGTACGAGTGTGGCTATGACCAATTGTTCAGCCAATGAAAATATCGCCGCCGCCGTTCGCGACTACGTCAAAGCCTTTACCGCCTTGGCCGATATCGGCCAATATACCACCATCAATATCAGCTGTCCGAATACTTCAGGTGGACAGCCTTTTATCCAGCCTGAGAATCTTGAAGTATTGCTTGCGGCTATTGATGCCGCTGTCGATGAAATTGAAAGAAAAGAAAAGCACAAAAAATCCGCTACGCCAAAGCCAGCCAAACAAAAACCAATTTTCGTTAAATTCTCTCCCGACATGACTATGGTGCAGATTGACACCCTACTTGACATTATTCATTGCCATCGTATTGATGGTGTCATAGCCACCAATTTGACTAAGAAAAAAGGCAATGAAAAAATCCTCGATCCTTTGCCCGAGCATGGCGGCGTTTCCGGTAAGCCAGTCGAAGACCTTTCTAATGATCTCATTTCGCACATATACCAGCGTGAGTTGAAACGTGAGCAAGATTTTGGAAAGAACCAGCCGAAAGATAAGAAAAAACTTGTTGTAATAGGTACGGGCGGTATATTTTCCGCCGAAGATGCCTATAAGAAAATCCGCCTTGGCGCTTCACTTGTCCAGATGATTACCGGTATGGTTTTCGAGGGACCGCAAGTAGTGAGCGACATCAATATCGGTTTGTCCAATTTGCTTGCTCGCGATGGTTTTACTAACATTAGTGAAGCGGTGGGGTCGGATGTGTGGATGCATGGAGTTTAAAATGAAAACATTCCAAAAAACAAAGCGAGATTGGAGCATATTCATAAGCAGTGTCTTTTTCGTTCTCGGTTTTTCTGTTGTTTTTTCACTTGTTGGTGTTTTACTTCAGACAGTCTTGTCGCATTCGACTTATGTCGCACAAATATGGCTTGATTATTTTGGCGGAGCGATTATTATTCTTTTCGGCCTCTTTTTGCTCGGCATTTTTAAACCAAAATTTCTCGAACGGACCCATACGATTGCTGTTAAGAGACGTTTCGGTTCATATTATGCAACGTCATTTGTCTTTGGCGCGGCTTTCGCCGTCGGTTGGACGCCGTGTGTTTCGGCGGCTTTGGGCGCAATACTTGCACTGGCGGCCACGCAGTCTGCGAGCGCTTTCATTCTGCTTTTTTCCTATACTCTCGGCATTGGTATACCTTTTCTTGTTGTTGGATTTTTTGCCAATCAAGCGCAGGGATTTGTTGACAAGCTTCAAGATAAGAGTGATGGAACGAAAAGTACAACAGGGAAGTGGCTGACCTACTTTGAATATTTTTTTGGTGCACTTCTCGTCATCATCGGCATTTTTATTTTCACCGGCGAATTGAGCACCATCGCTAACATTCAGTTCCTCTCCGATTTTCTCGACCGGCTCAATTTTGGCACGAATGCTGGCGGTACTATCAACTCACTGACCATCGTCAATGCCGGTATTGCTTTTGTTGCCGGTCTCGGCTCATTTTTAAGTCCCTGTATTTTGCCGATTATTCCAGGTTTTCTGTCGTATCTGGCCGGGACAGCGAGAAAGAAAGATAAAAGATAGCCATATTTTAACTAAATGATGAAAAATAATAAAATTATAGTTCAAATCATTGTCATCATGCTGATCATTGGCGTCATCGTATATATTGAGGTGAACAAGCCGCATAATTCTGCCGGTCAAGCTGTTCCTCTTTCGATTCCAACATCTACATCTGCTTCAACTTCTGCCCCCACTGGTCTCGCTTCACTTGCCGCTTCTGACAAAGCCGCAAGCTTCACGCAAGCCAAAGAAATAACTGATCCGACAGGTTTTATCAACAGTCCTAACGGTGACGCCAACGGCGTGGCTGGTGCCGCGCCTTTCGATCTTTCCCAATTCGTCGGCAATAAAGTCATCCTTCTGGACTTCTGGACATACAGTTGCATCAATTGCATTCGCACTATTCCGTATTTGAATGCTTGGTATCAAAAATATAAAGATGCAGGTCTTGTTATTATCGGCGTCCACACGCCTGAATTTGATTTTGAGAAAAACTATGCAAATGTCGCTGCCGCCGTCAAGCAGTACGGCATAGAATATCCGGTCGTTCTCGACAGCAACATGGGCACATGGGATGCGTATCAGAATCTGTATTGGCCGGCGGAATATCTTATTGATGCGGCGGGCTATGTGGTGCATACCAATCTCGGCGAAGGCAATTATGCCGCGACCGAGCAGGCTATCCAGTCTGCGCTCATCGCTCGCGATAAAGCGCTCAATATGACTGCACCACAAGCGTCTGCCGCCGTGCCGACCGGTATTATCAATCCGGCAAATGCCGTGTCCATGAACGGTGATGAAGTGCAAAGCCCCGAGACGTATTTTGGTGCGGAGCGCAATGAATTTTTTGCCAATGGAGAACAAGGAGTCGTTGGCGAACAGAATCTTTCGATGCCGACTATGACTGCAACATCGACAGTGCAAGCAGGGCAGACAATACTGCCGTCAAGCCTCCAGCCGAACGCTCTCTACCTTGATGGCACATGGAACTTCCAGCCGCAATATGCGGAGACGGTCGGGATCGGCGATAAAATCGTGTATGACTATAACGCCAAAAATGTCTACATGGTTGCCGCGGCGACATCGAGTCAAGTCAAAATTGACATCAAGCTCGACGGTGTACCACAAGGCTCGATGCTCATTAAAGCTAATCAGCTTTATAACATTATCAAAGGTTCTGACTATGGCGAACATGTTCTTGAAATTGACGTCGAAGGAGCGGGGTTGGATGCGTATACGTTCACGTTTGGGTAGAGCCGCTTTCTTGAGTCTTGCTTTTTTTGTTGTAATAGAATATAGTACTCGGCACATATTTATAACATACATGTCCCAGGATAAACTGATTATATTAAAGAATAAGGAAAGCGGCGATGTCTATTTTTCGCGCAAGAATCGCAAGACCGTCGAGAAAAAAATCGAGCTGAAGAAATACAGCTCAAGTTTGCGCAAGCACGTCGCTTTCAAGGAGGCAAAGAAATAATAAGGCATGAAGCGGCCGTTATAAAAAGGCTCTTCTCGGAGTCTTTTTTTTGTAGTATAGTGAACATTGTGCCTTTGAAGGGCGATTAGTTAAGTGGCATAACTGCGGTCTCCAAAACCGCTGTCCGGGGTTCGATTCCTCGATCGCCCGCAAAATCAAAAACAGCGTAGCTTCAGCTACGCTGTTTTTGATTTATGTGGGTTGAAAGAGAGATGAGAAAGCCGGACTGAAGTCTCGATGTGAGCTATGTAATCATAGCGAACCGAGACAAAGGAGGCGGGGTCGCAGGTGAGCCGCATGTCGGCGAGACCTGTGACCGATTCCTCGATCGCCTGCACAGATGTGAGTCAATATCTCGCTTTTTTCCTTTCTATCGGCTTCCCAATACCGAGCTTTATGCTCTTCAAATATGTCATTTTTTGTTTGCATGGTCATATGAGACCACGGTAACCCATTTATGAGATATCCAGTAGAGTTTCGGTAACAGTTTTAATGAGCTAGAACATATACTTGCAATTTATTCAAAAAATAGGTAGTTTATGTTCAGAAAGGAAAACAAATAAATGAAAAAACTATTGTTGGTTCACGGCTGGTTCTTACAGAGTGGTGTCCGACTCAACCTGCATCCACAAAACGGTATCCCACGTATCTATGATGGCGACGGATTCTGAATGTATCACGGAAAGCTCTTTTTCAAGGAAGATGAGATGTTCGAAGGCGCGCTCTATGATCACTGTGGGATTGCGGAGGTCAAAGGAACATTGAAGGATGGTAAGTTGGTGTTTCTGAAACGCTACACTCATCGCGACGATGTAATTTACTACGAACTTACGCAAACCTCTGTGCCTGCTGAATTTAGTGGTATGTATAAAGGGGTTTTAACCGGAACTGGAAGCACGAAGCTCACTTTTTCCGAACCGTCGATGACATTCTTTATCGCCTAATTTCCAATATTTAATTCACGCACCGGAGAAATCAGGTGCTTTTTTATTGAGAGCACCCCTAATACAATTCATATGCTCGAGATGCTTTGAGACTGATTGACTTGTACTATTAGCTAATTATATTATTGTCGAAGTGAAGGTGAAGTTGTTCTTCAACAATGAAACCATGAAATGTGTCAATTCAATGCTCATTTTTCTATGAAAATTAATAAAAACAAAAGAAAGAAAAAGGGTGGCGCTCGTGGAGTAAAGATTCCTGGTGGTGGGAGCGTCATCTATGCTCATGCTACCAGTATGGAAAACGGCCATTTGGTAAGTAGGCCGTTATCACGTGCCGAAACCAGAAAGTTAGCCACGCTTCTCGAGTGGCACTCTAGAGGTTAGACTCCTGAAAACACCGCCAAGTCGAGTAGTGCTTGAGACGCGTCATTGCAACGCATTTTAGCTTCTGCATAAGGAAAGATAATATCTGTAGTGGATTTACACCGTATTGGTTGCTTTGGCGATTCTGTACGGTTTTTTTATTTCTCTTTTATGATGTATAATGTTTACATAATCTTTGCTATCAATGGAACCTCCTATTTCAATTTCCACACTTTCTCCAGCTTCCGTCATCTGCCCTACTTGCCACCAGCCTGTCTTGCCGAGCTATTATTTTTGTCCCAATTGCGGAGCCAAACTTCACTCAGCGCCACTGCTGACAACACGTGCGGCTCAAGCCAAGCTCTATGCCCACAGCATCATCTTGCCGATGCTTGCGTTCTTCACCGCTTCGAAATGGCATGGCTGGCAGTATTTCAAATCATCTGATCCCAAGACGAAACAGATTGGTCTGATCGCTTGCATCCTCGTCACCCTTTCCACAGTTCTACTCGTCTGGTATACCATCATCTGGACACAGCAAGAAATCCAGTCGCAGGTCAACAGCATCAACGCCGATATGAGTGCGGCAGGGTAGCTGAAAGAAGCATCTTATTGTATGATAATGCACATGAAATCTCGCATTGATGACGGAAAAAAATACGACCATACCCGCATAGAAAAAAAGTGGCAGACCGTCTGGGAGAAAGAAAAAATAAATCAGGCTAAAGATCCGCATGTGCTCAATGATTCGACTGATACAAATAGTAAAACTTCAGCCAAAAAATTCTACGCCCTGATCGAATTCCCATATCCCTCCGGCGATGGTCTTCATGTCGGTCATATCAGAAGCAATACCGCCATGGATATTATTGCCCGCAAGCGTCGCCGTGAAGGTTACAATGTCCTCTATCCCATCGGCTGGGATGCTTTTGGCTTGCCGACGGAAAACTATGCCATCAAGACTGGCATTCAGCCTGCTCTCGTAACTAAAAAAAACACTGATACTTTTCGCCGACAATTGAAGTCGATCGGCTTTTCCTTCGACTGGTCGCGCGAGATCAATACGACTGATCCGAAATATTATAGATGGACACAATGGATTTTCTTGCAATTTTTAAAAGCCGGTCTGGCGTATAAGAAAAAAATGGCGGTCAATTGGTGTCCGAAAGATCTCATCGTCCTGGCCAACGAGGAAGTCATTGATGGCAAGTGCGAGCGTTGCGGTACACCTGTCGAAAAGCGTGAGAAGGAGCAATGGATGCTCGGCATTACGAAATATGCGGATAAACTTCTTGAAGGTCTCGACGCGGTGGACTATAGCGACAGTCAGGTTGGCACTGCTGGCACTTCCGCCATGCCGCAATTCATTGATAAGGTCAATCCGCATCAGCCCGGCAAACCTATCATCAAAAGATATGTCGCTCATGGCATCGTCTTTGACCCGCAGACTAAGAAATATCTCATCATCAGGAACAAAAAATTCGGCTGGGATACGGTTGTCATCGGCGGCATCGAGAAGGGCGAGAGCGTCGTTGATACCGCTCGGCGCGAAGTGCGCGAGGAGACGGGCTATGTTGACTTGGATTTTAAACGTATTCTCGGGGGCCCAACCGAAGCACAGTATTATACCAAGCATAAAGGAGAAAATCGCATCGCTATCGCCCAAGCGGTGTTGTTTGAATTAAAAAATAGCGGACATGAGACGCGGGTACCGATTGCCGATGTCGATGATAAAGATAAGAGCAATGAAATCCTCTGGGTTGACGAAGCTGATTTCGTGCCGGGGAAGATGGTCAATTCTGAACTGCCGATCTGGCTGGCGAGGATGAGCGTTGAGGTTGCCGGTTCCGACGTGCTGTGCTTTACCCAAATCACCGATTCTTCCGCTTGGAAAGAAAATGCACCTGTCGTAGAACGTCAGGCTATTGCCGCCATCGTCAAGCATTGGTCGGAGGACAAATACATCGGTCTCAAATGGAAAAAAGTTGATTGGCAGACTCTCATTACTGGTGGTCCGGAGGGTAAACAAACGCCGGAGGAGGGTGCGGCCACCGAAATCATCGAGGAGACAGGCTATCTCCATCCACAGCTCGTTCGTCATCTCGGTCATGTGGATGCCCGCTTTTTCCATGTGCCAAAGGGCGTCAACCGTTTCGCCCATTTCAATGTCATGTATTTCGAGCTCTCCGACGGTGAACAACGTGAGCTGACCGATGAAGAAAAAGCCAATCATGACGTTGTCTGGCTTTCCCGCGAAGAAATGTCTGATTTCATTTCACCCGCTTCACAGAAATATATCTGGGACACACTTTTTCTCGGCAAACCGAATTGGTTTGCTCCCGCTCGGCCGCTTCTCGACTGGGCGAAGTATATCAAAGAGGCGCAGAGGAATTGGATCGGCAGGAGTGAAGGAGCGGAGATTGATTTTGAAATTAATTTTAAGAAAGATAAAACCAATAAAACCCGTTTCGTTCTTATTCACGGCTTTGAAGGTAGTTCACATGCAGACTTTTTTCCTTGGCTAAAAACTGAACTAGAAAAACGCGGTCACGAGGTTGAAGTGCCGGAACTGCCGAATTCATCCAAGCCGACGGAGACCGAACAGGTCAACTATGTCCTAAAAAATTGTCATTTCGATGAACAGACCGTGGTCATCGGTCATAGTCTTGGTGCGGTCGTGGCAATGAAAGCGCTCATGAAGCTCAACAAGCCGATTTCTGGTCTCGTCATCGTGGCCGCGGCTGTTGATCCGAAATTTCATACAGACGCGGAAGATTCGCGGCCTTTCGATAAAGAATTTTCATGGGATTTTGATTATCCTCTCATACGTCAGCTGACCGGCGGTAAGATTGCCGTTCTTTCAGATACGCGTGAAGATTTCAGAATGCCGTATCTGCGGGATTTGGCAGAAAAGCTTCCAGCTCGGCTCGTGGAAACGACTGCGGCCGACGAACATTTCTGTGCAGAGAAGGAACCAGAAATTTTGAAAGCGGTGACGCCATCCATACCGATTTTTACCACTCGTGCCGATACGCTCTTTGGAGTGACGTATCTTGTCTTAGCTCCCGAGCATCCGTGGGTTAACATTCTTTTGTCGCATGTCGAAAATAAAAAGGAGGTAGAAAAATATATCGCTACAGCGAAAGGGAAGACGGATATTATTCGTACTGATCTCACTCGCGAAAAGACGGGTGTTGAATTGAAAGGGATATACGCTGTCAATCCAGCGAATGGTGAAAAAGTGCCGGTTTGGATCGCTGACTATGTTCTTGCTGATTACGGTACCGGTGCCGTCATGGCTGTGCCAGCGCATGATGAACGGGATTTTGATTTTGCTAAGAAATATAGATTGCCGATTAAGCAGGTGATCGAAAAGCCAAAAGGAGAAACAACCTTACCATATACTGGCGAAGGTATTGTCATCAACAGCGAAAAATTTCCATGGATGAATGGACTCCTTTCCGAAGATGCACGGGAAGAAATAATTGGGGAGTTGGAATATCAAGGTTTGGCTAAGGAAAAAATAACCTACAAACTCCGCGACTGGGTTTTCTCCCGCCAGCGTTATTGGGGCGAGCCGATTCCGGTTATCAGTTGTATAAAATGTGGACTTGTGCCTGTGCCTGATAAAGATTTGCCTGTCGAGCTTCCGCCGGTGAAGAACTACAAGCCGACTGAGACGGGCGAGTCGCCGCTCGCCGCCATTTCCAAATGGGTCAATGTCAAATGTCCAAGATGTGGTGGCAAAGCCAAGCGTGAGACCGACACCATGCCCAACTGGGCCGGATCGTCGTGGTATTATCTGCGCTATACCGATCTGAAAAACGTCCGCCAGTTTGCCGCACCCGACAAGCTCACTTATTGGATGCCAGTAGATTGGTACAACGGCGGCAACGAGCATACCACCCTTCATCTTCTCTACTCTCGTTTCTGGCACCGCTTCCTCTACGATCAAGGCCTTGTGCCGACGCCAGAACCTTACCGCAAGCGTACCTCGAACGGCCTCATCCTCGCCAAAGGCGGTGAAAAAATGTCAAAATCAAAAGGCAATGTAGTCAATCCTGACGGCATCGTCGAGACCGTCGGCGCCGACGCCCTCCGTCTCTATGAAATGTTCATGGGGCCTTTCGATCAAGCCATCGTTTGGGATGAAAATGGCATCGTCGGTACCCGCCGTTTCATTGAGAAAGTTTGGAAACTTCGACAGAGCGTCGGCATCACCGAAAAAATCGGCAATGCTGAAGAAAAAATAGACAGACTTGTTCATGTCACTGTAAAGAAAGTCTCCGAAGATATCGAAGCTATGCATTTCAACACAGCCGTCTCGGCTCTGATGATTTTGGTCAATTCGTTCGAAGATTGTGCCAAAGAAAATGCCGGCATTGATATTCATCACTATGAAATCCTGCTCCAGCTTCTTGCCCCTTTTGCTCCGCATGTCACCGAAGAACTTTGGCACAATCTTGGTCATAAAAATTCCATCCACGCCGAAGCGTGGCCGACCTATGATCCGGATAAAATCGCTGAGACAAAAGTACGCATCGCCGTACAAATAAACGGCAAAAGTCGCGCCGCTTTTGAAGCACTTGCCGACGAGCCAGAGTCAGTTATTCGCGAGAAAGCTCTTACTCTTGACGAAATCAAGAACAGGGTATATGGTAAAGACATTAAAAAGGTCATTTATGTCAAGGGAAGACTCATTAATATCGTCATCAGTTGACATATTGTTTGACTTCTAGACAAGTAAGTGATACAAATAAGCGATAGAAAAAAGTAGATATAAGTATTATCAGCCTTATCAAATAACATTATCAATATTATTTTATGGCAACTATTCAATTTAAACCGAAGCAGTCAGTCACTAAACTCCTCGCCGTTCTGCCCGATCGAGCCCGAGCAATTCTCGTCTCTCGTTACGGTCTTGGCAAGTCTACTGAGAAGATGACCCTCGATGCTATCGGCAAGACCTACGGCATCACCCGCGAGCGCGTTCGTCAAATTGAAAATTATGCCATAAATAATATCCGCAAGTCGGAAGCCTATAAAGGCGAGACCGCCGCTTTCAAGGAGCTGGAAAATCTCATTCACTCGCTCGGCGGTATTGTCGTTGAAGATGACTTCCTCGGTCATGTTTCCAAAGATGTAGCTGTTCAGAACAATATCAATTTTCTCCTTGTTCTCGGCGAGTCGTTCAAGAAGCGCAAAGAAGACGACGATTTTCATCATCGCTGGCATGTAAGCGAAGAGCTTGCAAGCCAAGTGGAAGCGTCCCTTCGCAAACTCTACGACAGTCTCTCCGATCAGGATCTCTTGCCTGAATCAGAAATGGTTAATAAATTCCTTACTCATCTCGAAGGCGTTTCCGAGAAGTACAAGAATCAGGAAATTGTTCGACGCTGGCTAGGACTCTCCAAGCGTGTCGGCAAGAACGCCATCGGCGAATGGGGTGTGGCTCATTCCCCCAACATCCGGACAAAAGGCATGCGCGATTACGCTTTTCTCGTCATCAGAAAGCACGGTTCGCCAATCCATTTCCGTGAAGTAGCCAACCAAATCACCAAAGTCTTCAAGAAAAAGGCTCATGTCGCGACGACCCACAATGAACTCATTAAAGATCCTCGTTTTGTTCTCGTCGGTCGTGGCCTCTATGCGCTCGCTGAATGGGGTTATATGAGCGGTGTGGTCAAAGATGTCATCCGCAAAATCATCGAAAAGAATGGCCCTCTAACAAAAGAACAAATTATTGACAAGGTTCTCAAGGAGCGCTACGTCAAGGAAAACACCATCATTGTCAACCTTCAGAATCACAAATATTTCAAGAAAGAGAAGGATGGGAAGTATACGGTCGCCTAAAAAGTAAGCACGATTGAATTATTGAAAAGGAAGCTAGCGGTGTAATAAAACAAGTTGTATAATAGGGTCATCATGACAACCCCGTCTGCGCAATTTTTCCCCGCTCTTTTTTCCGGTATGTCATGGCACGCATTTTTTTCGACTCTACAGCCGGTCATACCGGTATTGATTGCGGTTTCGCCTCTTATTCTGACGATATGTCTCTTTTTTATTTTTTGGGACGTTTGGCTTCGCTATGTCCGAGCAGAGTTTTTCTATAAAGAAAAGACTCTTCTTCTTGAAATTCTTTTGCCGAAAGAGACGGTCAAGTCGCCGGCGGCTATGGAACTTTTTCTCACCGCACTGCACCAGACCGGCGGGGAAGCTGGTGCATATGACGTCTATTGGCTCGGCAAAACCCGCGCATGGTATTCACTCGAGTTAGTTTCTATTGAAGGCCAGGTACATTTCTATATTTGGACGCGTGCCAATCAGAAAAATTTTATCGAGTCGAGTCTCTATGCCCAATTTCCCGGCATCGAAGTTCATGAAGTTGATGACTATGCTAAAGCTATCCATTTTGATCCGGAAAAAATGGGTATGTGGGGTTGTGAGTTTAAATTCGCCAAAGGCAATGCTTATCCAATCAAGACATACGTTGATTATGGTCTCGACAAAGATCCAAAAGAAGAATACAAAGTCGATCCTTTGGCACCGATGCTCGAATATCTCGGCAGTATTGGGCCGAATCAGCAGGTTTGGATACAGTTCATTGTCAGAGCACACAAGGACGATCAAAAAAAAGCTGGTCAATGGTTGGAAACGACTGATTTATGGAAAGAGGAAGCGGCGACTGAAGTTCACAAAATTCTCGGCCGTGATCCCAAGACGAGGACATCGAAAGGCGCCGACGATGACAGTGGCATGGCTTCCATTGTTAGAGTTTCACAGGGTGAGACGGATATTGTTGAAGCTATTGAGCGCGGCGTTTCCAAGATGGCTTTCGACGTCGGTATCCGCGGCATATACATGGCGACAAATAAAAAAAATTTTGTTGGCACGAACATTCCCGGTCTTTTTAGCTCGTTCAAACAATTCAACACCGAGCATTTGAACGGTTTCAAGCTCAAAATTGGCGTTTGGAGTACGTCATTCGGTGATCCGTGGCTTGATTTCAAAAAGATCCGCGAGAATCGCATGCTCCATGTCCTCCTCGAGACATACAAACGCCGAATGTATTTTTATCATCCATATCGGTACCTCCATAGTAAGAACGGCAAGCCGATGGTTATGAATACTGAAGAGCTGGCCACTGTTTTCCATTTTCCTGGTCAGGTTGCCGCTACACCGACTCTCGCCCGTATTCCTTCGAAGAAAAGCCAGGCTCCGGCCAATTTGCCGATTTAATTTCCCAGCCGATATTTCATTTTATTTTTTTACGTAATATTTACCACCGTAATGCCCGAAGAACCCATTTCCCGAAAATCTCACCGTGCTATATGCATTGTTATTATCGTATGCGTGGTGGTGCTTGTCGCCGCATTTGCATGGAGCTATTCCCGACCACCGGCAGGTTTCAAGCCTAATACAGTTGTTCATGTGAAAGAGAATGCTGTTCTCTCGCAGGTAGGTAATGAGCTTTTAGGCGAGCACATCATCCAATCACCGCTCATGTTCCGTATTATCGTCACCATTCTCAATGATCTTAATAGGAAAAATTCCGCCGGGGTCGGAGCGGGGGATTACTTTTTCAAAAGTCCCGAAAACGCCTGGCAGGTAGCATATCGCCTTGTCCACGATGAACAAGATCTTTCGCCTGTCAAGGTCACTCTTCCCGAAGGTATAACTGTCCTCGACATGGGGGCTATTATCGGTACGGATATCAACACAAATTTTTCTAGTAGTTCAATGTCGAATACTGCACCGAATTTTATTTTCGATAGAAAAGAGTTTCTTACTCTGTCAAGCACGTCCGAAGGCTATCTTTTTCCTGATACGTATTTTTTCTTGCCAAATGTCACGCCGTCTGCGATCATTTCTACTTTGAGAAATACGTTCAATGAAAAAGTCGCCACACTTACGCCGGATATTATTGCTTTCCAAGCTTTGGCAACGCCAAAATCTTATCCCCGCACTTTGGTGAACATTGTTACTATGGCTTCCATTCTCGAGCGAGAAGCCACGTCAATCACTGATCGGCGTATCATTGCAGGCATTCTTTGGAAACGTCTTGATGCAGGTGTACCGCTTCAGGTAGATGCGCCATTCTTTTATATTTTAGGTACAACCAGCACCGAACTGACAGTCACTGACTTGGCTACGACGTCACCGTACAACACGTATGTTCATAAAGGTATGCCGCCGACGCCTATTGACAATCCCGGTCTTGACGCTCTGACTGATGCTGTGACGCCGACCGCTACGAACTATTGGTATTATGTCAGCGACAAGATGGGCGCGATACATTATGCCGTGACGTATGCGGAGCAGGAGGCGAATACAGGGAAGTATGTGAAATAAAAAAACCGAGTAGCGGGGCTCGGTTTGATTTAAAAAAAAGATGTTAGAAAAAAGAATTTTCCTATTTCTCCATATCTCTGCAAAAGTTTCCCAAAAACCTGTCCAAGGAATAGTGCAGAAATGTCGTAGAAACTGCTCCGTAGAGCATGAAAAATATTGTGAACACAATTTTTATCCCGCAGTTAACATCACATAACCATATATTTGCAATGATGATGACCACGAAAAAAGTGATGCCGAGATAGACTATCGCCATCGCTCCAATTTCCAATCTTGTGTGCTGACCGACTTCATTGTCTATACTAAGATCAATTTCTTTCTAAAGTAAAGATATTTTTTTTCATAATTTGAACTTTCTGTGCAATAGCTTATAATGTAAAACATGTTTAGTCAAGGAAAATCAAAAAATAAAGAAAATCTTAGAATTGCTGGAAAAAAAGTCTTTGTCGGTATGTCCGGCGGGGTGGACAGCTCGGTGTCGGCGGCACTTTTGGTCGAAGCAGGCTATGACGTTACCGGCGTTTTCATCAAAGTCTGGCAACCGGAAAAGGACTTTTTTGGTAGCGCTGATGGCTCTGGCATAACAAGTGATTTCAAATGCACCTGGCGCGAAGACAGGCTCGATGCCATGCGGGTGGCGGCCAAGCTCGGCATTCCTTTTATCATTCTCGATCTTGAAGATGAATACAAGCGTTATGTCGTTGATTATATGATCGCTGAATACCGTGCCGGACGGACGCCCAATCCCGACGTTATGTGCAACAAATACGTCAAGTTCGGTGGCTTTTTTGATTGGGCTATGCGACCGGAACAGGGGGCAGACTATGTGGCGACGGGGCATTATGCGCGGGTTGTAAAAGTTAAAAAAGCGGAAAAGACGGGTGGAGAAAATAAACAAGGCAATGTCGCCGCAGTCGCTTACGATTTTCTCGCCGGTGACGACCCAAATAAAGACCAATCGTATTTCCTTTGGACACTGACTCAGAAACAGCTTGCCAAAACGCTTTTTCCGGTGGGCGAAATAGAGAAGCCGAAGGTGCGCGAGCTGGCTCGGCGCTTCGGTTTGCCGACGGCTGATAAAAAAGATAGCCAGGGCTTATGTTTTATCGGTAAAATAAACGTCAAAGAATTCCTCGCACATTATATACAACCGAAAGCCGGCGATGTCCTCGAAGAAAGCGGCACGAAAATCGGCCAACATGACGGGGCGTTCTTTTTTACCATCGGTGAGCGACATGGTTTTATTGTGAGTAATGCGCATAAGACGTCGCATGACAAGCCGTATTATGTCATAGCGAAGGATGTTGAGAAAAATACTATAACTGTTTCGCAAAAAAATGTCTCGCCAGAGACGGCTGTGAGAATTATTCATCTTACGGAAGTCAATTGGATACGAGGAGATGCACCATCGCAAAAAAACTATTCAGCTCGGGCGCGGTATCGCGCACCGCTTGTGCCGATCATAGTAAAAAATTTTGATGAAAAGTCATGCACCGCTGAAATAGAGTTTGCCGAACCACAAGAGACGATTTCACCCGGTCAGTCACTTGTCATATATGAACAGGGAAACTGTGGTTATGTTTGCCTTGGTGGGGGAGTCATTGCTTAAATTAAAATGGATTTAGAGAAAGCGCAGAAAATAGTATATAATGGACTCTATACAAAACATGTCCAATCCAACGCCCATAATTACTACTCCCATAATCATCACCAAAGCCGATGGTAGTCAACAACCTTTCGATGAAAGCAAGCTCATCGAGTCTCTGACCAATGCCGGCGGAACACCCGATTCCATACAGCGTACTGTTGAACATATTAAAAGTAAGATTGCCGAGCTCACAAGTACCGGAGTTTCCGCCGCATCACCCGCCAGGTTCGTTACCACCTCCGACATCTATCGCCATGCGTTTGACATTCTCCGCCGCGAGTCTATGCCGGTTGCTACAAAATATTCTCTCCGCCGGGCGCTCGCTGAGCTCGGTCCAAACGGCTTTCCATTCGAGCGGTATGTCGCCGATATTTTTAAAGCGTGGAAATATGAGACTTTGACCGATCAGATCGTCCAGGGCTCGTGCGTGCCACATGAAGTGGATGTGGTGGCATGGAATGCCGACAAGCTCATCATGGTCGAAGCAAAATTCCACAATGAATTCGGCCTAAAGTCCGACCTCAAAGTGGCGCTATATGTCAAAGCGAGATTTGATGATATCAAGGCGAGTGGAGCTATTTTTGAATATGGCCAAAAAAGCGACGGCGTCAAGCGTCGCGCCCTCGACGAAAGCTGGCTGGTGACGAATACGAAGTTTACTTCCGAAGCCATTCGCTATGGCACATGCGTCGGCTTGACTATGATCGGCTGGAATTATCCCGCTCGTGGCAATCTCCATGACCTCATCACCGAGTCACACTTGCATCCGTTTACCTGTCTTACCACGCTTTCGGAAGTGGACAAGAAAAATCTGCTCGAGTTGAATGTCATTCTTTGCAAAGATATTACGCCGGAAGTCTTGAAGGGAATCGGTTTGTCGGCGGATAAAATTTCGGCTATCAGGTCGGAGGTTAATCAAGTTTGCGGAGTTTAGTATTTATGTATCAAAATATTGATAACTATGCCGACGAAAAAATACGACGACATGAAAAAGATTCGCGACGAGCTTCTTGTTTTCACCGCCTCGCCGCTTTACGAATACCGCACGACGAACAACTATTTTCCCGTAGCGGGCGAAGGTAGTCACGACGCCTCGATCATGTTTGTTGGGGAAGCGCCAGGGAAGACTGAAGCGATGACCGGTAAGCCATTCTGTGGTGCGGCAGGAAAGTTCTTGACGGTGCTCGTCGAAAGTATTGGTCTGACCCGGCCCGATGTCTATATCACCAACATCGTCAAGGATCGGCCGCAAGACAACCGCGACCCCACGCCGGAGGAGATCGAGCTTTACGCACCGTTTCTCGACCGGCAGATTGATATCATCCAGCCGAAGATTATCGCCACTCTCGGCCGTCACAGCATGGGTTATGTTATGAAGCATTTCGATCTTGATCTCGAGCTTGAGCCGATCAGCCGCATTCATGGCAAAGCTTTTGAAGCGACTGCGTCGTACGGGCCGGTCACTATTGTCACGCTCTATCATCCGGCGGCGGCACTTTATAACGGTGGCATGCGGGAGACGTTGAAGCAGGACTTTCAGGTCTTGAAGAAGTTTAAATAACACGAAGATCTTTATTTGGCTAGTTGCACTTTATTTCTTATTTGATATTATGTCAGCACACCGAGCCGCCAATTGTTGGCAACCGAGGAGACCGCCCCAAAGGCGGTTTCCGTTTTATATGAGATCTTTTGCATATTTTCGAATCGTTTGGAAATTATCATAGGAGACGATACCCATGAAACGCAATAATCTTTTACAACTCACGAGCTTTAATTGTGATATGTCGGCAGTTTGTCGTATCCCATTGCATAATAAAGGATATTCTATGCGACTTTCTTTTTGAGCAGAATGCGTAGTCAAAGGTATAACCCAACAGACTTCCTCGCCGAATTTTCGGAAAATAATGATCGGCCGTCTGCTTTCATGACATTACTATACTCACCACTGATAAAATCTCCGTAAAGAAAAGTTAAAATTTCCCTAAAATCAGCCACTGCGCCAGAATTTTGAAACTTTGGCAAAAATCTGCTAATATTTCAGGATGAAAGAAAAAATGAAAGGAAAACTATCATCCGCTGAAATCCGCTCGCGTTTTTGGGCTTTCTTCGCGGATAAAAAACGCGGTAATCACACCATCATTCCATCGGCATCACTCGTCACGCCGGACGAAAAGGGTATTACCAACCCGACCCTTTTCAACACCGCCGGCATGCAACCGCTCATCCCGTATTTGCTCGGCAAGCCGTATATCATTCGCAATGAAGATAACGTAAGCGGGGCAGGCGATACGAAAGGCGGCAACGGTGCCGAGACTACCCGCGTCGTCACCCGTCTCGTGGACGTGCAGAAATGTCTCCGCACTGTTGACATTGACGATATCGGCGACAAAACCCATGCCACCTTTTTCGAAATGCTCGGCAATTGGTCGCTTGGCGATTATTTTAAAAAGGAGGCCATCGAGTGGAGTTATGAGTTTTTGACTTCGACATCAGATGTGCCCGGCGATCAAGGTCTCGGTCTCGATCCGCGCCGGCTCTATGTCACCGTTTTTGCTGGAGATGCCAATGCTCCGAAAGATACCGAGTCCGCTTCCGTCTGGGAAAGCGTCGGTGTGCCGAAACATCGGATCTATTTTAAAGATTCTGCTTCAAATTGGTGGCCGGCTGTCAAGTCAAACAAAGAAGATAATTGGACTGGCCCGACTGGACCATGCTCCGAAATGTTTTATGACATTACTGAAAATGGTCTGGGTGACTTGTCTCCGGAAGAATTTGAAAAAGCTGATCAAGAACAAAAAGTCGTCGAAATCTGGAATGACGTTTTTATGGAATTTGAAAAGAAAGAGGGAACCATTGTCGGCAAGCTTGCCCGAAAGAATGTTGACACAGGTGCGGGGCTTGAGCGTTTAGCAACAGTATTGCAGAAAGTGGACAATATTTATGATACGGACTTATTTAAACCAATTTTTGAAAAATTAAATACACATCCAGATATATCACCCATTTCCAATGATAAAAAATCACTGAGAATAATTCTTGATCATATCCGTGCGGCTACTTTTTTAATCGCTGATGGTGTAATTCCGAGCAACACGGATCGAGGGTATGTTTTAAGGAGGTTGATACGAAGAGCTATTGATAATAGTCGTGAATTAATCTTTAAGGACGATATTCTTCCTGAAATTTCAAAAGATTTTAGGGATCTTTATTCAAAAATATATCCTAATGTTAACAATAAAAATATAGGCAAAGTATTGTCTGCTGAAATCAATGCATATACAGAAGCTTTACGTAAAGGAATTCAGAAAATAATCAGCGCCGCTCATCTGAAAGATTATACCCCCGATGAACAAGCTCAATTTATTTTTAATTTATACCAATCTGATGGTCTTCCACCACAAATTGCTCGTAAAGAAATTGCAAAACATCATGGATTGAATATTTCAGCTGAAATCAATAAGACTATTGATGAATTAATTAAGAGACACCAGTCCCTTTCCCGCGCCGGCGCCGAACAAAAGTTCAAAGGTGGTCTTGCCGATGCGAACGATCCTGTCGTTGTGCGTTATCATACCGCTACCCATCTCTTGCATCAGGCCTTGCACGATGTTCTCGATAAAGAAGCCAACCAAAACAGCATTGAGCAAAAAGGTTCGAACATTACCGCCGAGCGTTTGCGCTTTGATTTTTCTTTTCCACGCAAGATGACCGACGAGGAGAAAAAGCGGGTCGAGGATATTGTTAATGAGAAAATCGCCGCTCGTTTGCCGGTGAATCACGTGGTCATGTCGCGCGCCGAAGCCGAGAAAACTGGTGCCCGTCATTTCTTCAACGAAAAATACGGCGAGGAAATTTCCATCTATTATATCGCCGGCGATATCGATCACGCGCATGCCGCTTCCTGCGACGTTATGAGCGACCTCGCCCATGCCTATTCGAAAGAATTCTGCGGCGGCCCTCATGTCAAGAATACGTTTGAGCTGGCCGGTGAAGATGGCAAAGCCCGTTTCAAAATCGTCAAAGAAGAAGCGGTTTCGCAGGGGGTGAGGAGGATAAAGGGGGTAGTGGAGTAATAAGTATAGGGATAGTCTATTATTTTGTTTGTTGCATGAAAGAAAATCATGCTATAATTTCCCCATGGATCCTTCGACGTCGCTTATACTTGAAATTCAAAGCGGGCTCATCAATGCCGCCATCGTCAGCGCCACTTCCACCACCTCCGTGGTGACTTCAGGTGTTTCTGCTCCCACCCGCATCCTTCATTTTGTTTCTGTGCCGATAGCTGGTGCGCCGCATGAGAACACCGGTCGCCTGCTCGCCTCCATGACCAAGGCCCTTTCCCAAGCTTTGCAATCATTGCCGAATGTTCACGCTGTTTCCCGGGCTGATTGTATTCTTTCAAGCCCATGGATTGTTTCCCGAACGAAAAGCCTGACGGTCAAATTTTCCAAAGACACTCTCATTACAAAAAAACTCATCGGCTCAAGCATCGTTCCCGAGCGCGAGGCGATGTTGCGTTCGGCGGCGGGAAATGGCGCTGGTTCGGCTCATAGCTCGGCTGGCGACCGCACTGCGACCGACCTCACCCCCATCGAGCAAAAAATTTTTGAAATAAAAATCAACGGTTATCCGACCTCCGATATTGCCGGTAAAAAAGGCAGGGAACTCGGCATTTATTTTGCCGTCAGCATGAGCGCCGAGGCCATCATCGAGGCCATCCGCGACACTGCCCTCAGACATGTAAGTCCGACGGTCGGCCGCCGCATGGCTTACCATTCATCCATTCTTCTCGGTTATGCCGCGTCCCGCGAAACGACCGGCGCAGAGAACTACATTCTCGGTCATATCCACAGTGAGCTTTCTGATATCGCTCTGGTCGAAAGAGGCATCACCACTCTCATCGCTTCCTTTCCCTTCGGCTATTCTTCTCTTATCCGCGAAACGTCGAAAGCTCTCGGCGAACCACTTGCCGCCACCCGTTCGAAAATCGTCCTTCACGGCTTGAAGAGCCTTCATCGCGAAGAGACCGAACGCATGTCGCGCGCTATTGAGACGGTCATGCGGAAGCGTTGGGTTGATGAATTCCTCAAAGCGGTCACCTCCTCAGATGAAAATAAAAACATACATATCGGCCCGGCGGAAATATCGCGACAATTGCCGTATGCTATTTTCCTCGCTGTGCCGACGGAATTTTATCCTCATTTCAAGAAAGCTTTGGAGGAAGGAAAAACGTCAACAAATCTAGATAAAGAAAAGTTAGAGAAAGAAAAGAAAGACGACAATATCATTCATAGAGCCCAGATGTTCATCGTCAACCACATCAATACTGGTCTCATTCATACTATTTTGAAACTGTAATATGAAGCAAAGATAAAATAAAATTTATCAAAAAACCACTATGCCCGACAAAAAACTTTTACAAGACATCATCCCTGTCAAAATAAACAAGATTCATTCATCCGTTTCTACGCCTGCTTCGGTGGCGGCTTCGAAATTTTCTCAACATGAACATCAATATACGCATGAACATGAGCACAATCGCGCCGCTTTTCATCATTTTCAAAAACCAAAAAAGCACCGAAAAGAAAAAAATCGGAAAATTTGGTTGATCATCCTTTTAGCTATCGCTTGTATAGTTATCATTTTCATAGTTATGACCTACGTCTATGCCAAAGCCGTGGTTATCATTACCCCGAAGACCGAACAAGTATCTGTTAGCGGTACCTATGCCGCGGTGAAGAATGGCTCCGTTAGAGCAGGATCGGTCGCTACAGGCACATTGCCATACGAAGTCATAGAAACGAGCGAAACAGCCAGCACGACCGTGACCGCCAATCAAGGATCATTCATCCAGAATAAAGCTTGGGGATTAGTCATTCTCTACAATGCATACAGTACAACAGCCCAGAAATTACTTGTCGGTACCCGCCTGACCAATGATAAGGGTTTGATATATAAGACAGCGGAAACAGTAACCATTCCTGGCATTCACAAAACACCGACATCAGCGAACCCGAACGCCACTTCAACGGGAAGCATCTCCGTATATGTCGTCGCCGATCAACCAGGCTCGCAATACAACATAGCACCGACGGATCTGACGGGGGATTTCAAGATTGCGGCTTTCCAAGGTGAACCAAAATACACCAACATATATGGACGATTGAAACCGAAGGGAGCTATCATCGGAGGATATTCTGGTTATCAAGAAGTGGTGGCTACGAGTACTCTCGAACAAGCTCAAGCAAGCCTTTCCCAGTCGGTCACCTCGGCTTTGACGTCAGATCTCAAAGCTCTGGTGCCGGAGGGATACGTTTTGTATCAAGGAGCGTACAATATACGATTGGCTTCGACCACTATTTCAGACGTCAGTTCGACGACTGATTCTACAGTTGCCTCTCCTGATGCGACCGTTTCTCTGAAAGGATCACTCTACGGTATTATGTTCAAAGAAAGTGATCTGGTGAAAGCTATTGCACCGGCTCAAGTAGCCGAATTTCCGCCGAACAATTTTGTTATCAATAATCTCGACTCGCTCACATTTACCCCAACTAATCCGGCGGCATTCCAGAGTAGTGATTTGATTTCTTTCAGCTTGAGCGGTTCATTTGGTATGGTCGGCACTTTCCCATCAATCGCTGTGGCCAAGGCTCTTACGGGACTATCTGTGGCCCAAAGCAAGGATGTTTTCGCTCAATATAGCACTATTATGAGTGCTCATGCTATAATAAGCCCGTTCTGGAAACATTCGTTTCCCGATTCAGCGAATAAAATCATCATAGACATCCAATAATAAAATAAGGCCGACATCACCAAGCGCATATCAAATCGCCGCTTGACTTATTTGGGCTCTTTCTGCTATGATAAGAAACGCGTTTTTATAAGAATGGATTCATCAACAAAGCCAAAAAATAAAGTGGTTTACGGCATCGTCACCGAAGCTTTGCCTAATACTTTGTTTCGTGTCAAAATTGACAGTTCGGAAGAGGTTGTTATGGCCTACTTAGCTGGTCGGATGCGCATGCATCATATCCGTATATTGATTGGCGACAAAGTTGAGCTTGAGCTTGACTCGTATGGCGGTCGGGCGCGGATCAGCAGAAGGCTTTGAGATACGTGAGATAGAACAAATTGAGATGGAAAAAAGCGAGAAAAAATTTTAAAAAAATGAAAGTCAAAGCATCAGTCAAAAAGATTTGTCCGAAATGTAGCGTAGTCAGACGCAAAGGTTATGTCTATGTCATCTGCACTGCTAATCCACGACATAAACAGCGTCAGGGTTAATAAAGATTCTCAAAAAAATAAAATAAAATCACATGCGTATCGTTGGCATTACAATCCCCGACAATAAGAGACTTGAAATCGCTTTGACAGCGCTCTATGGCGTCGGCCGTTCGCGGGCATTATACATTCTTGAACGATCGAAAGTTGATCCGTCATTGAAAGCCAAAGACTTGACTGTTGATCAAGAAAATGAAATCCGCAAAATTGTTGAGTCCTACAAAATCGAGGGTGAACTGAAGCGTGAAATCGGCGCCAATGTCAAACGCCTCAAAGACATCAAGTCTTACCGCGGCAGTCGCCACGCCCGTCGTCTGCCGACTCGCGGTCAGCGGACCAAGACCAACTCCCGCACACTGCGTGGCAACATCAGAAAGACCATGGGTTCCGGTCGCAGGAAAGAGGAAAAGACATAGTCATATATATAGACATAGTTATAAAATAGCCGAATTTTTAATCAAAAAAATGGGAAAACGAACAATCGCCACAACTGAAAAAGAAGGAACGGAGAAGGTAGAGAAGAAAGAACAAACCGTTGCAAAAAACGCCAAAACGCCAAAAGAAACAAAGGCGGTTATATCTCCTGCAAATGGAAAGGCTCCTGCACCAGCTTCTGGTCAGACTGTTTCCAATGCCGGCGCCAGTGCGGCCAATAAAAAGCGTGTCGAGATCGGTATTCTTCATGTCCAGTCAACCTACAACAACACCAAGCTTCTCTTGACCGACATCAAGGGCAATGCTGTCGCTTCCGCTTCGGCCGGCAGTCTTGGTTTCAAGGGTGCAAAAAAGGGTACGCCTTTTGCCGCAGCCAAAGTCGGCGAGACCCTTGCCGCCAAAGTCCAGCCCATGGGATTGAAAGAGGTATATATTATTGTTAAAGGCACCGGTTCCGGCCGCGAATCATCCATTCGCGGTTTTACGTCGAAAGGCATTAACATTTCTTCAATCAAGGATGCGACGCCGGTGCCGTTCAACGGACCGAAGGCACCGCGGGCACGCAGAGTCTAATTCAATATTTCAATTTAATTTTGCAATTTTTAAAATTTTTGTAACCATTTAAAAAAACATGATAATCGGACCAAAATACAAAATAGCTCGCCGACTCGGCCCAATTTTTGAGAAAACTCAAACGCAGAAATACGCTATTCGTTCCGGCGAGGGAGGCGCAGGCGGCAAGGGCGGACGCACCGGTGGTGCTGGTCGTCCTCGGGCAAAAAGTGATTACGGTCTTGGCATGCTTGAGAAACAGAAGGCTCGCATGAGTTATGGCATTCCCGGCCGCCAATTTACAAATTATGTCAAAAGCGCTCTCGCTGAAAAAGGAAACTCCGCCGAGCTTCTGATCAAGAGCCTTGAAGGTCGTCTCGACAATGTTGCTCTCCGCGCCGGTTTTGCACCGACCCGTCAGGCCGCTCGACAGATGGTTTCTCATGGCCACTTGATAGTCAATGGAAAAATTGTCACTATACCTTCCTACCAAGTGAAAGTCGGCGAGCTTATCTCCATCCGAGAAGGCAGTAAGAAAAAGGGTATTTTCGCCAACCTCGACGATCGGTTCAAAGCCGGTAAGGTGCCAGCATGGCTGAAATTGAACGCCGAGAAAAGAGAAATAACGATTGATGGCGTGCCGACCGCTGTCCAGTCGGAATTGATGTTTAACGTCGGTTCGGTGTTGGAATTTTATAGCAGATAGCAATAAAGATAATTTTATTTTTAATAAATTAACAAAAAATATATGTCAAACCACACCATATTGCTTCCATCAAAGCCAAAGATTATCCGCGAAGAAGGCAACAGCGGCGTTTATGAAATTGACGGACTTTATCCAGGCTACGGCCATACGCTTGGCAACTCCCTTCGCCGCATTATTCTTTCTTCCATTCCCGGCGCAGCAGTGACCAAGGTCAAGATCAAAGGTGCGGATCATGAGTTCTCGGCAATTCCTGGCATCAAAGAGGATGTTATCACTATTCTTCTCAATTTAAAGAAACTGCGCGTCAAAATGATTACTGAAGAGCCGCAAGTCTTGACTCTCAAAGCAAAAGGTGTAAAGAAAGTTTTAGCCAAGGACATTGACATACCAGGCCAGGTGGAAATCTTAAATGGCGATCTTCATATTGCCGATCTGACTGACAAAGGTGCTGATTTGGAAATCGAAGTGACCGTCGAAAGCGGTCTCGGTTACGTAGCCAAGGAAATTCTTCAGAAAGATCGCGTTGATATAGGTTCGATCAGCCTTGATGCCACCTTTAGTCCTATCCGTCGCGCCAACTACGAAGTAGAAAATATGCGCGTTGGCGATCGCACCGATTTCAACCGTCTACGCATTTCTATCGAGACAGATGGAACATTGACGCCAACCAAAGCTCTCGAAGATTCTATTACGCTCATGATTCATCAGCTCAAGGCTATCGTTGGCTTCAAAGAAGAGGAGCTTGCGCCTGAAATCAAAAAAGAAAAAGCTTCAAAGAAAGTGGCTGATACCGAAACTGAAAAGGAAAATAATAGTACAGATAAGAATGATTCCGATGATGGCAAACCGAAGAAAGAACTCGATGTCGAATTTATGAAGACCCGCATTGACGCCATCGGCCTGTCACCTCGTACTACAAAAGCTTTGACCAGCGCTAATGTCCGCACCGTCGGCGGCCTTGCTCGCAAGAAGGAAGTGGATATCTTGGATATTGACGGACTTGGCTCAAAAGGCATACAAGAAATAAAAAAAGTTTTGTCCGGTTACGGCATCACATTAAAATAATCGAACAAAATTTAATTTACTAACATGAACCATCACAGCAAAAAAAGAAAATTCGGCCGAACGATGAATCAGCGCGATGCTCTGGTGCGATCACTCGCGCGTTCGCTCGTCGTTCACAATCGCATCACTACTACGACGGCCAAGGCCAAGTCACTGCGACCTTTCATCGAGCGTCTGGTGACGAATGCCAAGGCTGGCACGATTGCGGCGCGACGTTTGGTCGAGAAGAAAATCGGCGGCGTGCGTGAGGCCAAAATTTTAGTTGATAAACTGGCTCCAAAGTATGCCACCCGTCCCGGCGGTTACACGCGCATCGTCAAACTGCCCGACCGCAAAGCTGATGCCGCACCGATGGCGGTGATTGAATTTGTTTAATAAATATGATACAAGTAAAGCTCACACAATAAGCCCATGAAATACACCATAGACGCACAAAACAAAAAAATCGGCAGAGTCGCAAGCGAGGCGGCAGGGTATCTCATGGGCAAAAATTTGGCCACGTACCAGCGGAATTATGCGCCGGAGGTCAGCGTGGCTATCGTCAATTGCGGCAAAGCGGCCATTGATTCCAAGAAAAAGGATGACAAAAAATATGTCACGTTCACCGGCTTTCGCGGCGGTATCAACACCGAAACTTTGGGCGCGTTGATAGAGCGTAAGGGTGCGTCCGAAGCTTTCGAGCGAGCGGTCTACCGGATGTTGCCAGCCAACACCCTTCGTCGCAAGATGATGAAGAATTTGACTATTACCGAATAATGCCCATCGCCGTAATTTATTTTTAAAATTATTTAAAAAATTATTAAAAAATTTCCATGCAAAACACCCACACAGCACGATATATCGAGACCGTCGGCCGTCGCAAGACCTCCATCGCCCGCGTGCGCATCAGCCCTGCCGCCAAGACTTCGTATATGTTGAACGACAAGACTCTCGAAGACTATTTCAAGACCCTTGATCTTCAGCGCGTCGCTATGTCAGCGCTCGTCACGTCGAAGCTCGCGGCCACATTTACCATTACCGCCATGATCAAAGGCGGCGGCATTCATTCTCAAGCTGAAGCTTTCCGTCACGGTGTCGCCCGTGCTCTCGACAAATACGACAAAGAGCTCCACACCACGCTCAAGAAAGCCGGTTTCCTCAAACGCGATCCTCGTGCCAAAGAGCGCCGCAAATTCGGTCTCAAAAAGGCTCGTAAAGCGCCACAGTGGTCTAAGCGCTAATCGGTACTTCTTATGAAAAGTTAAAACGCCCTTAGATTATAAGGGTGTTTTAATTTTACCAAGATGAGCATGAATCCCTACATGGAGGTCGTCTACATCTTTTGGACTGACGAGATCAGGCCGTTCGGCCTTTCTCTGTGGGTATATTACCCGCCAACTATGCCAACTGATCGAGAAAAAATAAACGCGGATGTGGGGGGGTATTCTCAAGAATGGCGACTTGCGTCCAGTTGACGAGGTCGGTGGAGGCTTGAAGACCGTAGTCGAAGCCTGCGGGACCGGTCAGTTGGTACATCGGAGAACCATTTGTCATGGTCGCGGTTAATGAGAACGGTTGAGTCACCCCTACCGCGCTCAATACCACGTTCGTCAAGGTCACGACTGATTGGATGTTAGTGAACGGATCAAGCCGGAATCCAAGCACGTGAGTAGTGAAACTCATGGCAAGAGGGATCGGCAACGTGTAATGTTGCGTACCTTGTCCGACTATCTGTTCATCTACCGTTCCGATCACGTTAGTATCCCAGTATAGAGTAAGCAGTCCCGCCGCACCCGCACTGCTCGTGAAATCAGCGTCAAAATCAATGACGTTGACCGCGTTCGTATACGGAGCGATGAAACCGATCCATGCCGGAGAACCACTCAACATAGTAAGTCCGATATCCGGCAATAGTGTGCCGGTTGTACTCTGCTATGCCGTTTGCAAGGATGAGAAGATCAGCTGTGTCACTGATGTCGGCTGATTGATTCCAAGACCCGAACATCCCGAAGGTGCCGTACCGAGATACGTCACTGACGATACGTTGCCCACGGGATAATGGCTTAGCGCATAATCCCAACCCCCACCTTCCTTGCTTAAGGGAAAACCGAACCCGTCATACGGGGACGTTACGGTTCCTACGACCGTGTTGGTGTAGAAGTTTATCGGCCATCCATGCGACGAACTACTGGTTATGCATGTTGGCACACCCGTAACATCAATGAATAATCCGAAATCCGCCACAGCGGGATCAAGCTCCGTTACGTCAACGTTATATGCATAGTCCAGCGGCTCATCGGTATACGGCTTAACCGCATTCTCAATGTCGTCATTGGCGGCATACCTGTCAGACCAATCAGCTTCGTAACCATAACTGCTTATACCCTGCAGATTGTATCCAAGATACGGATCGAGAAACGTGCATTGCACCGTCGTAGTCGGGGAATAGTGTTTGATTATTCCCGTAGCAGTCTCAATGACCTGCCCAAGTCTCCAAAATACCGCATTTTGAAGACTATGGTAGTTTTTGTGGGACATCCGTCAAGTTTCAATGTCCTCCATTTGATTACTAATGTTTGAGCCATGAAATCGGATAAAAAGAAAACCGCCCATGATTGTGTGAAGCTTGGAACCGTTTTGCAATAAAACACCGATAGACAGTTATTAACATGGCGCGTAATTTTCTGTGTAAAGCAATGTGTTATAATTTGTGGCATGACATTCATTAAAAAATATAAAAATACTCTTCTGTCGCTAATATGTATAATATTAACTTTCTTACTAATCTATCTAGTTATTTTCGGGAGTCCTTATTTTGGCAATTCATGGCTTGTAGGTACCACAGGTCTAATACTGAGTATTCTCGGAGTTGTTTTTGCTCTCAAGAGTAAACGTCTGAAAGAACCACTATGGGCGAGCACACTCTTATTGATTATTGGGATATTAGTTTTGATATTTGTTGCGTTTAATTATGTTTTTGGTATGATCTGGTTCCTTGGAGCACTATCACCCGCTTGTAGAAATAGTCTCTGCTAGTGGGTATCGGAATAGGAGTTCTGGTATTAATTCTTTGCTATGACACGCCATAATCTGGAATCTGGGTGCTTTGTTTGTAAAATGACCTTTGTTGAGTCTGTAATGTTTTGTCTTGTTTCTAATAAAAAAGAGCCTGTCCAAAGACAAGCTCTGCGATACTAAAGAACTAAGACTGCACGAAACAGTACGTTACTGCGACAACCCTACTGGTGATGTCGCACGATAGAACTGAGATGTATAATTCGTCGAGTTTTGATCGACGAAGTTCACCATGCCGTTTGTGTTCGCCAAGTAGGCGATGGTTGTCCAATTGATAAGGTCTGCCGATGACTGGACGGTATAGACGCCTGGTTGTCCGGTCAATTGATACACGAGCAGTCCATTGCTAACGTTGGTTGTGATGGACAATGAGAATGGTTGTGCCACTCCCACGGATCCTGTCACAATATTTGTCAGAATGAGGCTTGAATGCACTTCCGTGAACGGATCGATATGGAATCCAAGAATATGGCTCGTATTGGGAGCTGTATTCGGAAAGGAGAAGACGTAGTACTGAAGCCCAGGCTGAACCGCGGCTTCATCTACTTCTCCAATCATGTTGGTATCCCAATAGATCGTCAACAATCCATTGGCACCAGCGGCACTCGTAAACTCCGCATCAAACGACACATAGTTGAGCGCATTGGTGTCGGTGATTACCGTTGCAAGCCAAACTGGCGAACCTGTCTGCGTTGAAGCATATCCCGGGGATGTTGATATCGTTCCCGTGGTGCTTTGAATGGTAGATGCCACCGCAAAGCTCGGAACTGAACCCGTGTACGGCGTTGTGCTCGGCATAGTATATATCTCGCCTGAAGGGCCGAGAGTTGTTACCGAACCCCACGATACACCGTTTCCCGGTGGATAGTTATCCAACGCGTAAGTCCACTGTCCGGCGGCCACTTCTTCACTCAATGGGAAACCAAAACCGTGATAATCTGTGCCGAGAGGAATCGACGCAAAATTATTAATGTTAATAGCTCCGAGAATACTGTTCGAATAGAACAATGGCGGCCAACCATGGTCTGATAGTGTTTGGAAGATAGGCGCGAATGAACCGTAATACCACGGTAGCTTACTATTTGCATTCGGATCAAGTGCCGTAACATCCACGTTATATGCGTGAGGCAGAAGACATCCTGTCCATTTGTCCTGTTGGAATAGGTCGCGAATGAAGTATGAGTCGGCCCAATCAGCATGATTGCCGTACAGATATGCTTGTTCACCAAGTACGCCATCATATGCGTCAAGGAATGTACAGTGGATAACAGTATCTGGCAAGCTTACCTTGATGTCATCCGTTGCCGCTTGGATCAGACCAGCTCCGGCACTATGTGCTATGAAGTGGATATGAGTCCAATTACCTTGAGCAATGAGAGATTTAGCAAGTTTGTGTCCTTGCTGTCCTGCTTCATAGAGAGCAAGAGGAGGCCATGGAGTTTCAGCTTGACTAGTCCACAGACATCCCTGAACCTGCCAGTTGTCAATGTTGTTGGCATTGAGATACTGGACGATTGCGTTTGATGTCGAATTGACAAACTCGATAGCTTCCGCAAGTCCTGTAGAATCAGGTATATCCCCGTGCGTGATAACGATCAGACTGTTTTTATTTTCTTGAGGTGTGGGAGGATTAATATATGTCGGCAGATTTGTCTGCACCGTACTCGCCGCAGGAATTGATCCCGGCGGCAGAGGATTGAGCAGAAATGGGTGCTCTTCTCCTTTGGGATTTAGTCCCATGCCAACAATCTGTCCCGCATCATTGATTGCATTTGCTTGTATAAGTTGCCAACCTGAATTTGGATTGAACAAAAGACTGTTTAAGTCCGTCATCGTACCGTTTGCATATACGAAGGCATGACTGATTGTAGGGTCTGCTCCCACTATAACTCCGTTATTATTGATTCCGTAGGCAATACTGGTGTCAGTACTGTATTTAAGCGTACCAA
>Ga0302140_10000221_pt1 | contig 68868 bp, 57 predicted proteins | sample I_Bog_E1_1_FD_202095 | JGI IMG/M metagenome (GOLD analysis project Ga0302140, IMG submission 202095) | Peat permafrost microbial communities from Stordalen Mire near Abisko, Sweden - I_Bog_E1_1 | ecosystem: Environmental > Terrestrial > Soil > Wetlands > Peat | place: Sweden: Abisko, Stordalen... | reverse complement strand
GAAAACCGGGTGACTGCAGAGCCACCACGATGTTGGTCTGATACAGTCCCTGTCCCACAATTCCCGCCAATGAGAAGCTACACTGGAATGCTGGCTACCAGTATTACGGCTATCATGAGGAATTCGGCCTGCTCTCCCAGGCTCAGGATTACCGCGCCCACATCGGCTGCGCAAGTCTGCTCTGGGCTTTCTGAGGCTATAGCGGGAGTCCGATTCGCCGTTATCGTCGATTTTGGCCAATAGAACCAGTCACATAGCCACCCAGCTCCGTCTCGCCGTGTTAATTATGGATCGTGCAACTCTTCGAGGACCGCCGATTCGCCGCTGCAAATAGCAAAAAAATGACGGAACGATCCCATTTTTTTGAACAAAACAAAGGCCTTACCAAAAAACCAGATCCCATTCGACCCCTCAACGACCCCCGAATGACCCGCCAACGACCCGCCAACGACCCCCGATCGAGCCCGCACTTAGCCACGCCCCCACAGGCGCCAGCGCCACAAACCTCCCGCCCATCCCCTACACTGGAGTTACCGTGATTTGCTACATAGATGCGTTCTCCGGACTCGCCGGAGACATGTTAGTTGCTGCGCTTGCCGACGCCGGAGCCGACCGCGACGCCATCACCCGCGCGCTCCAGTCTCTCTCCACCGAAGGCGCTTTCTCCTGGGAACAGGTGAAGCGCCGAGGCATGGCCGCCGCCAAATTCCACGTCACCGTCACCGAAACGCCGAAACACCGCCATCTCACCCCCATTCTGAAAATGATCGCGGCCGCCGACCTCCCCGAGCCCGTCAAAACCTCCGCCGGCCGCGTCTTTCAGGCGCTCGGCGAAGCCGAAGCGCTGGCCCACGGCGTCAACATCGAGAAAGTCCACTTCCACGAAGTGGGCGCGGTCGATTCCATCTGCGATATCGTCGGCATCTGCATGGGTCTGCACCTGCTCAACGTCGATCAAATCTACTGCTCGGCCATCAACACCGGCAGTGGCACCGTCAACACCGAGCACGGCGTCCTTCCCGTCCCCGCCCCGGCCACCGCGCGCCTCCTCGAAGGCAAGCCCATCTATGCCCGTGGACCCGCGCTCGAACTGACCACTCCCACCGGCGCAGCCATCGTCGCCGCGCTGGCCGATGGCTTCGGAGCCATGCCTGCCATGACCGTGCGTTCCATCGGCTACGGCGCGGGCGACTACGATTTCAAAGAACACGCCAACATCGTGCGCGTCATGATCGGCGAAGCCGCGAACATTCCCGAAAGCACCACCGTCGCCGTGATCGAGGCTAACATCGACGACGCGTCGCCGCAAATCATCGCCTGGGCAACCGAAAAGCTGCTCGAAGCGGGAGCGCTCGACGCCATTGTCCTCTCCGCGCAAATGAAAAAGAACCGCCCTGGCATCCTGCTGCAAGTGATCGCGCCACCCGAAAAGCAAGAAGAGCTGATCGCCATTATTTTCCGCGAAACCACCACGCTCGGCGTCCGCTTCCACGCCGCGGAACGCCGCGTGCAGTTGCGCGACTGGGTCGAAGTGAAGACAACCCACGGTGCAGTACGCATCAAGACCGCGCCCACCGGCTTCGCGCCCGAATACGAAGACGCACGCAAAATCGCCGCCGAGACCGGCGTACCGCTGAAAGAAATCCTGGCCGAAGCCAGCTCCGAATACCTGAAAATCCGATGAAATACTACCTCACGACGCCGATCTATTACGTCAACGCCGCGCCCCATATCGGCCACGCCTACACCACTCTGGCCGCCGATACCATCAAGCGCCTGAAAACAATGCAGGGCTACAACGCCGTCCTGACCACAGGCACGGACGAACACGGCCAAAAAGTCGAGCGCTCCGCCATCGCCATGGGCAAGACGCCGCAGGAATTTGCGACCCTCATCTCGAACGAATTCCGCACCGAATGGGACCGGCTCGGCATCCGCTACGACCACTTCATCCGCACCACCGATCCGAAGCATTACGAAACCGTGCGCTGGCTCTTCAAACGTTGCCTCGATAACGGCTACATCTATAAGGGCAGCTACACCGGCCAGTACTGCGTCTCCGACGAAGCGTATGTCAACGACGCGAAGCCGGGCGATAACTGTCCCACCTGCGGCCGCCCCACCGAGACCATCACCGAAGAAAATTACTTCTTCAAACTCTCGGAATTCGCGGACCGGCTCCTGAAGCTGTATGAAAACGTTCCCGAATTCATCCAGCCCGATTCCCGGCGCAACGAAGTGATCAGCTTCGTCCGCGGAGGTCTTCAGGATCTTTCCATCAGCCGCACCACCATCAAATGGGGCATTCCGCTCGAAGGCGACCACGTCGTCTACGTCTGGTTCGATGCGCTCACGAATTACATCAGCGCAGTCGGCGGCCAGGCTTTCGAAGAACAGGGACTCTGGCCCGCCGACTTGCACCTGGTCGGCAAAGAAATTCTCCGCTTCCACGCAGTCTTCTGGCCCGCGTTTCTGCTGGCCGCCGAACTGCCGCTGCCGAAGCGCATTTTCGCCCACGGCTGGCTGCTTTTCGAGAACGATAAGATGAGCAAAACGCGCGGCAACATCGTCCGCGCCGAGCCGATCCGCGAAGTCATGGGCACCGAAGCTCTGCGCTATTTCCTGTTCCGCGAAATCGTCTTCGGGCAGGATGGCGGCTTCAGCTACGACGCGCTGGTCAATCGCTACAACTCCGAACTGGCCAACGGCCTCGGCAATCTCGCCAGCCGAACGCTGACGATGATCCGGCAGTATCGCGACGGGGTGATCCCCGCGCACGCCGAGTATCCGATCGGCGAAGCCGTCTCCAAGGCTATCGAAGAAGCCGCACGAGCCTTCGATGCTCTGGAATTCTCCCGAGGGCTCGAAGCGATCTGGACCATGCTTTCCGCCGCCGACAAATTCATCGTCGAGCAGGCCCCGTGGAAACTCGCGAAGGCCGGCGAAAGCGCGAAGCAACAGCTCGATGACGCGCTCTACGCGTCGGCGGATCTGCTGCGCGTCGCCATCGTGTTGCTGCATCCGATCCTGCCCGAGTCCACCACGCAGATCTGGGCACAACTGGGAATGACGGAGCCGCTCGAAACGTTCGACGTCCGCAATCTCAAAGCAGCGCAGCTCAAAGCGGGTCAGAAAATCGGCATGGTCTCGCCCGTATTTCCGCGCATCGACGCCAAAAGCGCCATCGACCGCATGCGCGAACTCGAAGAAGTGGAAACCGCCCGACAGGCAAAACTCCTCGGCAAGATAGCCGAACCGGCAGCAGCACCAGTTGCGGTAGAACCTGCGTCGCCGAAGATCGAATTCGATGATTTCGCCAAAATCGACCTGCGCGTAGGCCTCGTCCTCTCCGCCGAGCCTGTCAAAGGAGCCGACAAACTCCTCCACCTGAAAGTCGATATCGGCGAGGCGGAACCACGCACCATCGTGGCAGGCATAGCCAAAGCCTACGAAGCGGAAAACCTGATCGGCCGCAAAGTCGTCATCGTAGCCAACCTGAATCCCCGCAAACTGCGCGGCATCGAATCGAACGGCATGATCGTAGCGGCATCTTTAGAAGGAGGCAAACCCGTCCTCGCGGCGTTCTTAGAGGACGTCCCGGTCGGCGCGCGCCTGAAGTAGATGACCCTCACCGACTCCCATTGCCACCTCGACCACGAGAAGTTCGCGGCCGACCTCGATGGCGTACTGACTCGCGCCGCCGTCGCCGGAGTCACGCAGCGCCTGAACAATTCCAGCGTATCGGTGTCCCGTAGATGACCCTCACCGACTCCCACTGCCACCTCGACCACGAGAAGTTCGCGGCCGACCTCGATGGCGTACTGACTCGCGCCGCCGATGCCGGAGTCGCGCGAATTCTCTGCATCGGCACCGGCGATGGCCCTCCGGAACTCGACCGCGCCATCCGACTTGCCGAACGCTACGACCAGATCGTCGCAACCGTGGGAGTCCATCCTCACGAAGCGGCCAAGGTCGTCCCCGAAACATACCAGGACCTCCGTCGACTGGGCGCACATCCGAAAGTAGTAGCCTACGGCGAAATCGGCCTCGACTTCCACTACGACCTTTCGCCGCGCGAAACCCAGCGCGAAGTCTTCATCGAACAGCTGAGAATTGCCCGCGAACTCGGGTTGCCGATCACTATCCATACCCGCGAAGCCTGGGACGAAACCATGTCCATCCTCCGCGAACACTGGTCCGGCCCTGGTATCTTCCACTGCTTCACCGGCGACGCCGCTCAGGCACGCCAGGCGCTCGATATGGGCTTCCATCTCGCTTTCGGCGGCCTGCTAACTTTCAAAACAGCCGAAAACGTCCGCGAAGCCGCGCAAATCACCCCCGACGATCGTCTTTTAATTGAAACCGATGCGCCCTTTCTTGCGCCCATACCTTATCGTGGAAAGCGCAATGAACCGTTCATGATGACCGAAACGCTGAAGAAGCTTGCCGAAGTGCGCAGAACTACGCCCGAACACATTGCCGCCCTGACCACGGCGAACTTCGAGCGGCTGTGTGGCGGGCGTTACACTGGAAATTCCCATGGAAATTGAGCGGGCAAACCAGGTTCTGACGGCGAGCGAGATCTTCGATCTTGTGCGCGAAGATCTGGAACTGGTAGAAAAGGCGATCGACGTCGAATCGGTAGCGTCGGTCGAGACCGTCACCACCATCGGCCGCTATCTGCAGCAGAGCGGCGGCAAACGGCTGCGCCCGGCGCTTTTGTTGCTGTGCGCGCGGTTCGCGGGTGGCGGAGCCAATCCTGCCAATGCGAAAACAGCCGTCCAGTTGGGCGCGGTGGTCGAAATGATCCACGCCGCCACGCTGGTTCACGACGACGTGATCGATATGGCCCGCACGCGCCGCGGCCGTCCATCCACCAACGTCCAATGGGGCAATCATACCTGCGTGCTGGCGGGCGACTGGCTCTACATGCAGGCGTTCCAGGCTGCGCTGCGCGAACGGAACTTTCACGTTCTGGATCTGTTGATCGGCCTCACGCAACTGATGGTGGAAGGCGAGCTCATCCAGCTGGATCGCATCGGCCAGATCAGTATCACGGAAGCCGACTGCATGGAACTGGTGGATCGCAAGACCGCCTGCCTGTTTTCCGCCTGTGCCAAGCTGGGCGCGGTAGCCGGCGGAGCCGATACGCAGTTCGAAGAAAAGCTCGGCGAATTTGCCTGGAATCTCGGAATGGCCTTCCAGCTCATCGACGACATGCTGGATTTCACTTCGCGCGAACAGACGCTCGGCAAACCCGTCGGCGGCGATCTGAAAGAAGGCAAGGTCACGCTGCCTTTGGTGTACACGCTTGAAACCGCCGCGCCCGCCGAACGCGGCATGGTGGAGCAGGTGCTCGAAAAACGAAATTACGACGCGGTGCCCTTTGCCGAGATACTCGCCCTGGTGGAGCGCCATTCCGGCATTCAGCGCACGCGGGAGCGCGCGCAACAGTTCACCGACCATGCAAGGCAGATCGTCTCGGAGTTCCCGGAGAACCCGTATCAGCGCGCGCTGTTCACGCTGACCGATCTGGTAACGGCGCGCGACCGGTAGACATGTCAAAAGCTACAACTGTCTGGATCGTCATTTGCTCATTTGCCGCGGCCCTTGGCGCGCAACAGGCCGTCCAGACCAAACTCAATCCGAAGGACCAGCGGCCCTACATCTGGATCGCCGCCGGCAAATTCATGATGGGCTGCTCGCCCAGCGATCATAATTGCAGCGCCGACGAAAGTCCGCAGCACCCCGTCGAAATCACGAAGGGTTTCTGGATGGGCCAGACGCCGGTCACGGTGGGCGCGTGGAAAGGCTATAGTTCCGCTTCGGGCAAACCGGCTCTGCCGGATGCGGATCTTCTCGGCCGAAAGATCAATGGCGCCACCGGCGACGACAATCAGCCTGTGGTCGAAGTCACCTGGGACGATGCCAAAGGCTATTGCCAGTGGGCCGGTATGCGCCTCCCGACGGAAGCGGAATGGGAGTACGCGGCACGGGCCGGCACGCTGCGTGCCACCTATTCCGACGAAGTCGACAAGATTGCCTGGTATGCGGACAACAGCGGCAAGAAACCGTTCGACAGCGTGGAAGCCTTCCGCTTCGACCCTTCCAAGTACGAGAAGCGCCTCTTCGGGAATGCCAGCGGACCGAAGGATGTGAAACTGAAGGCGCCGAATCCGTGGGGCCTTTACGACATGCTGGGCAACGTGGCGCAATGGGTTTCCGATTACTACGGGCCCACATATTATATGGTGAGCGAATCGCAGGATCCCGCCGGGCCTAAGCAGGGTACGCAAAGAGTCCTGCGCGGCGGTTCGTGGAACGCCCTGCCCACAGCCATTCGCGTATCCAACCGCATCACCAATCCGCCGGGCGACCGGGTCAGCACTTTCGGGTTCCGCTGCGCCGGGGATTTACCTTAGTAGCGATGAGTTGCCACGCTTCGCGAATGTGGCAAATCAGTTCTTCGTCGTCGATGTGGTCGAGATCGATTCCGACCCAGCCTTTGACTCCGACGTACGGCGGGCGATAATACGTTGCCGGTGACGTGGAAATCAGCATTTCCTGGTGACCTGGCAAGGCGGGAATCAGCACTGCGGTGTGCCCGTCGTTATGATGATTGTTCGAGTACATAGCGAAGACTCCCTTCGGAGCGAAAAAAGTCGGTTCGCCGTGCGATAGTTTCTCCGTTGCTTCCGGCATGGCCAGGCAAATTCGCCGGATGCGGCTGAGGTGTTCGTTATGCGACATCGTCTTATGAAAATATACCCGAAGCTTGTCGTGCTTGCGTGCCTGAGTTCGCTGCTGGTGTGCGGGCAGACCGTTCCCGCCCATAAGACCACTCGTGTGGTGTGGGTGATGACCGATGGTCTGCGCTGGCAGGAAGTTTTTGCGGGCGCCGATGCAGGTCTTCTCAAAGACGCCGACAGGAAAGACTTCTGGCGCGATTCGGCTGATGAGCGTCGCGCCGTTCTGATGCCGTTTCTCTGGAGCGTGGTCGCGAAAGACGGACAGATCTATGGGAACAAGCTGAAGGGGGCCGAGGCGTCGGTGACGAACGGCCTCAACTTTTCGTATCCGGGGTATAACGAGAGCCTCACGGGCGTGGCCGATCCGCGGATCGACAGCAACGATGAGAAATATAACCCGAATGTGACGGTGTTGGAGTGGTTGCATGGCAAGCCGGGATTTCGCGGGAGGATTGCTGCGTTCGGGGCGTGGGACGCGTTTCCGTTCATCTTCAATGCGCCGCGGGCGGGCTTTCCGGTGAATGCGGGCTTCGATGCGATGCCCGGATTTGCGGGGAATGCGCGGATGGAATTGCTGAACCAGCTGAAGGCCGATGCGCCGCGCGACTGGAGCGACGAACCTTACGACAATCTGACGTTCCACACGGCGATGGAGTATTTGAAGCAGCGGAAACCGCGCGTGATGTACCTTTCGCTGGGCGAGACCGACGATTGGGCGCATGCGGGGAAGTACGGCGAATACTTGCGGTCCGCCGAGCGCGCCGATGGGTATCTGAAGACGCTGTGGGAGGCGCTGCAGGCGATGCCGGAGTACCGCGGAGTGACCACGCTGATTTTTTCGACGGATCATGGCCGCGGGGACGGCCCCGAGTGGACGAGTCATGGGCAGAAAAACCCGGAATCGAAGTATATCTGGATGGCGTTTCTGGGGCCGGATACGAAGGCGCTCGGCGAGCGGACCAATGTTGCGCCGGTGAAGCAGAATCAGATCGCGGCGACGCTGGCCGCGCTGTTGGGTGAGGATTATCATGCGGTGGTGCCGGCTTCGGGGGCGGCGATCGGGGATGTGATCGGTGCGTGGAGCGGCCGGCGATGACGCAGTTTCGGGGGTTGCGGCTGCGGCGGTTGAATATTCGGTTGTCATAGATCTGCGGGATGGAGCCCTTTGTGAGGGGCGCCGTTCACCTTCCAATTGCAGTAAAGCATGCGCGGAATGAGCTGGAGATGTATGTTATTGAAAACGTTCAGCAAGAAAGTTGTGACTCGTCCATAGCGGGTAACCCCGTCGGGGACTAGAAATATGCGCGGCCCTTCGCCGCATGCGCGGATCGGCGTGCTTTCCGGCGTGGCGTATGATTGGATACGTTATGCCAACCCACCAGGTAAACCTCGATTCGCTGATACTCCGTCAACCGTTTGAATCGGTTTCGGACGCCTCTGTGATGGGAACAGACCCGCTATTCAGGCTGGAGGAACTGCAAAGAACGAAGATGTATTTTGGCCTGTTGCGCAAGCCAGATTTTCAACGGGAAACCGCCCATTGGTCACCGTCCGTGATCGTGGAGTTTGTCCGCACGTTTCTCGATGGTGGGCTTATACCGTCAATAATCATCTGGCACTCACGGGACACTAATAATGTCTACATCATTGACGGCGCTCACAGGGTCAGCGCGTTAATCGCCTGGGTTAATGATGACTACGGCGGCGGCGAAATCTCGGCAGAAGGCGTGGGGGCACGCCGTTCCTGATGCTCAACTAAGACTACACAGAAAGACGAAGCAGCTAATGGATGAACAAATTGGCAGTTTCGCGCAACTTCATGACTTCGGGTTGAATCCCGAGAAAACCGATGACCTCGTGAAGAGGCGACGCGGAAAAGCTATCGCCACCATGCAACTTTACATACAGAAGGTGGAAGGTGATGCCGCCATTGCGGAACAGTCGTTTTACAGGATAAACAGCAGCGCCGCCGTAATCGATGACACGGAACTGGATATAATCCGTGGTCGCAGAAAGCCCAACGCAATCGCCACACGCGCCCTGATATCGGCGGGGAAGGGTTACAGGTATTGGAAGGACTTCGCCAATGCTGGACGGATCGAATCGCTGGCGCATGAGGGATATTCACTCTTGTTCGGCGAGCTTCTTGAGATCGGTCCACAGAGCCCCGATATTCCGCGTGCCGGGCAACCGTATTCCAGTGAAGGTTTCAAGATGATCCTTGATCTGGTAAATGTCTTCAATAACGTAACTCCCGCCATGTGGACGCATCGAAGATCGGGCAAGGGGACCGTTCCGGAGCTGCCTGACGATACGACTGGAGCGAAGACATTCGAGTTTCTTGAGGTGATTGTCGACATAGCACGCCTTGTATCTGGACCGCCTTCTTTCAGTGGGTCACTCGGGCTGGAGCAGGCCGTATATGCGTACGGATCTACAGGTAAGATTCATCCGGCGGCGTTCATTGCTGCGCACCGATTTTTCAGGAACTGCAAAAAAGGGATAAGTTAGTCCTGTTTTCGGTGGTAAGAATGAAGTTTGAGGAGTTTTTAGTAAGGCACAAAGTCTTCCTGAACGCCTTGGGTCACAGCAAGGGCAGTCGCACGCGCCCGCTTGAATCGATAATGCAGATGTATCGGATCGTGTTTGATGAACTATGCAATGGGATAACGGACGACATGTCTATCGTCGAAAAGTTACAGGCGCACCCAAATCTCAAGGCGTTGACATCGCCGTTGCCAGTCCCCGAAGAGGACCAGGAACCGCCGAGGAAAAGGTTTTCTGCGGCGGTGGTCCGCGCAAAGGTGGTCCAGAGAATACGCGATGGGCGTGACCGCTGTCCTGTGTGCGGGGCCAGGCTTCCGCCCTCATATCGATCAAAGGATCATACAGTAAAACAAGAACTGGGTGGAATGGGCGAACTTGAAAACCTTGAATTTACCCATCCATTTTGCAATAGTGCGCGGGACGCCATTCTCGCCAAGAAACAGGAACTTTCCTTGACGTGATTGGAGATAGTGAAACACTCCGGCGAGTTCAAGGTCTTCGGCAATCTCGTGGGACAACTGCTCACTATCCCGCACGAAGGGATGGAACGCCGCGAAACAGCGTGCCGAAAACCGGCGGACGCTAATCCGAAGAAACGTGGTCCCTTAAAACGGTTCTGATTGTTTTTGTCCTACGTTGCCGTGAGTTCATCATAAGTGAGGCGTTCACCGACGTCGAGAAATCTCCGACGGCGAACTGAGGTCACTTGCCGATGCAGAAGGTGGAGAAGATGCGGTTCAGGATGTCGTCGGCTGTCGTCACGCCGGTGATGGCGTCGAGGGGCTGGAGCGCGCAGTAGAGGTCGAGCAGTAGCAATTCGTGGGGTAAGCCGGCGGTTGTTGCGCCGCGGGCTTTCTCCAGCATCGCGGCGGATTCGGTGAGCAGGTTTTCGTGGCGGAGGCTGGTGATGAAGCCTCCGTGTGTTTCACCTCCGGGCGCGAGCAGGTTGATGGCGGCTTCTTTCAGCGCCTCGATTCCCTGCCCGGTTAGGGCTGAGACCGGGATTTCTTTGGGCTGCGACTGGAAGTCGGGGAGATCGCACTTGTTGGCTACGATCAGGTTGCTTTGCAGGGTTCCATTGCGCGGTTGGGTGCCGTCGACGACTACGATGGTGAGGTCGGCGTCGGCCATTGCTTCGTAGCTGCGTTCGATGCCGAGGCGCTCGACGGGTTCGGAGGTTTCGCGGATGCCGGCGGTATCGACGAGACGCACGGGGATGCCGGCGAATTCGACGGTTTCCGAGACGGCGTCGCGGGTGGTGCCGGGGATTTCGGTCACGATGGCGCGATTGCGGTCGAGCAGCCGATTGAAGAGGCTGCTCTTGCCGACGTTGGGCTCGCCGACGATAGCGAGCGAGAAGCCTTCGCGCACGAGGGCGCCGTAGCGGAAGCTCGAAACGAGAGTGCCGGTTTGCGCGATGACGGGATCGAGACGCCGCAGGATTTCGGAGGCGGGGGCGACGCTGATGTCGTCCTCGGCGAAGTCGATGCCGGCTTCGAGGAGGGCGATGAGTTCGAGGAGTTGCGTCTTGACGGGGGCGATGAGACGCGAGACGGAGCCCTGAGTTTGCTGTGCGGCGATGCGGGCCTGGTAGAGGGTTGTCGCTTCGATGAGATCGCGTACGGCCTCGGCGCGGGGCAGGTCGATGCGACCGTTCAGGTAAGCGCGCAGGGTGAATTCACCGGGTTCGGCGAGGCGTGCACCGGCTTTCACGGCGCGGTCGAGGCAATGGCGAAGGACTACGGGGGCACCGTGGCAGGAGATTTCGATTACGTCTTCGGCTGTGTAAGATTTGGGCGCGGCGAAGAAGGTGACGATGGTCTCGTCGACGAGCTGCGTGTTGTCGTGATCGGTCAGTTCGGCGCGGGTGGCCGACCAGGGTTTGAGATCGCCGTGGAGGCGAAGTATCGCCGTTGCGATTTGCGTGGATTGCGGGCCGGAGATGCGGACTACGCCGAGGCCTCCACGTCCTGGCGGCGTGGAGATCGCTACGATGGTGTCGTTCAGGTGCAACTAGCGACGCGGACCGCGTCCTCTGGGGCCGCCTCGGCCACGGTCGCCACCACGGCCGCCACGATCACGGTCGCGATCGCTGGAGGGTGGTTCGGGGGGGCGTCCAAAACGCGACGGGCGGGGCGGCGGCGGCGGCGCTTCGGGCAAGGATTCCATGCCGGCCGGGTAAACAATGACTCCGCGATAAGGGCCTGTGCCGGAGCTTTCGCTGCGCAGTTCCGTTTCATTCCGCAGGGCGATGTGGATGATGCGGCGCTCGCGGCTGTTCATCGGATTAAAGCGGAAGGGCTGACCCGACGATTTCACTTTATCGGCCGCGACCTGCGCGGTCATGCGGAGCTCTTCGATGCGCAGCGCGCGATAGTCGTTGGCATCGAAGGCGATGCGCGAATGATCGTCGGAGTGCATGCGCAGGGCTTCCTGCGAGACGTGTTCGAGAGCGAGGAGAAGCTCGGCGCGATTGCTGAGAATCAGGTCGACGTCGTCGCCGTGGAACTTGACGACGAGGTCGGGAGTTTCGAAGTCGGCGTTGGCCTGGTCGCCCGCTTCCAATTTGAAAGTGAGGTCGAGTCGCGCGTTGGCAATGACCTGCCGGAGGAACTCTTCGATCCGCGGACCGGTTTCATGAATCGAATATTTTGGTTTCAATTCTTCTTCCTGTTGTCTTTGATCATTGCGTTTCCAGGTACCGTTGCTCCACCAGGTACCAGCGGGGCGGTTCGGTTGAAAAACCACTGCTGCGCAACGCCTACTAAATTACTGGTTAGGTAGTATAACACCACGCCGCTCGACAGATTCCAGAAGAAGATACCCATCATGACGGGCATGAACTGCATCATTTTCTGCTGGCTGGGATCGCCGCCCGCGGGGGTGGGGGTCATCTTTTGCAGCATGACGCTGGTCACGATCATGATGAGCGGCAGGAAATGGAGGCTGAAGCGTTCCGGCTGTGTGAGATCGGCCACCCAGAGCCACTGGGCGTGGCGCATTTCGACCGAGACGGAGAGCACTTTGTAGAAGGCGAACAGAAACGGCATCTGGATGAGCATGGGCAGACATCCGCCCATGGGATTGACGCCGTGCTTCTTGTAGAGCTCCATGATTTCGGCCTGCTTTTGCTGCGAGCGCGGATCGCTCATGCCGATGCCCTTGTACTTATCGTTGATCTTCGAGATCTGCGGCTGCAGGACCTGCATCTTGCGCATCGATTTCAGGTTCATAATCTTCAGCGGAAACATGGCGAGATTGATGAACAGGGTGAGGACGATGATCGACCAGCCGTAGTTGTGAATGAAGCGGTCATGCAGGACGCGGAGCATCATGAACAGCGGCTGTGCGATGACGCGGAACCAGCCCCAGTCGATGACGTGGCTGAGGTTGGGGTTGACGGCTTCGAGGATGCGGCCTTCTTTGGGGCCGACAAAGAGGCCCATCTGGTTGCGGGCTTCACCGCCGGCGGCAATGCCTGGATAGGCTTCTTCGGTGCCGCTGAATTTAGTGGCTACGGAATCGCTGAACAGCGTGGTCTTGGTGGTGGCATCGATGGGCGGAAGGAAAACGGCGGTGAAGTACTGATCCTGGAGCCCGACGAAAGAGAACGAGCCATCGGTATAAACCGGACCGTTTTTTGCGGCTTTAGCCAGCTCGCTGTCAAATTTTTCGTCTTTCAGGTCATAACGGATAGCAGCTTCATGGCTGGCGGGGTTGGCGACGTCGACATCGCCGAAGCCTGCGCGCCAGGAGACCTGGTGAAGGACAGGGGCGCCGTCCTTTGTGACTTCGTCGGCGTATTGCACCAGATAGGTGCTGCGGGTGAAGGAAACGGTCTTCTTCGCGACGGTGTGGCCGTCGGAGTAATCGTATTCGATCGACAGGCCGTCGCCGCGGGGATGGTATTCCCAGAGAGCTTTGTTGAGGGGCGAAGTGGCCTCGCCGCGAAACTGGAGGGCGAGGGGAAAGCCTTCTTTCAAGGCGCCGCGCTGGTTGACGAGTTCGAGGGGCTGGCCGGTGGCGTCGTGATAGCCCTTGAGGGTCCAGCTCTGGACGACTGCGCCCTGGTTGGAGAAAACGACGTGGTAGACGTCGGTATCGACGAACCAGGTTTGCATGTTGGTGGCGGCGATGGGGGCAACGGGCGGAGCGGATTCGCCGGTGGCCGGAGGGTCGGCTGTTTTCTCGACTGGAGCGGTGGTCTGGCCTGGAAGAGCGCCCGAGGCACCGGGCAGCGGCGCGGGGGCCGACTTGCTGGTCTGAGTGGTGGCCGGGGTTTCGGCGGGAATCAGGCCGAGCTTGTGGTAGGCCCAGTTGGAGCCGACGAGGATGAGCCCCATCAGGCCGAACGCCAGCAACATACGCAGTTCGCTGGACAGTTCTTTCGGCGTGCTTTTGGATGAATTAGGAGAGCTCATGAGTTAACACATGACAACTAGCGGGGGACATTGAATCCGTCCGCATGCGGGACCGGATCGAAGCCACCTGCGTGAAAGGGATGGCAACGGCCGAGACGCTTCATACCGTACCAGACGCCGCGCACGGGGCCGTGGATTTCAATGGCCTGGCGCATGTATTCCGAGCAGGTGGGGTGGTAGCGGCAGGCGGAGGGCAGGAAGGGCGAAATCACGCGCTGGTACCCCCGGATGATTCCTTTGAGACCGGAACCGATAATGTTCCGGGTGAAACCGGCGCCGATAACGTTCCGCATCGTATAAAGAGACGTTTTACTTCGTGCCGAAGATCCGTAAATATGCAATCGAGCACTTTGCGACGAGGATTGAATACGATGGACCACCCTGCGCTCAGTGACGCCAGCTCCAGCCGGGCGGCCTCACGGACGCGGCGGCGGATGCGGTTCCGCTTAACGGCCTTGCCAAGCCCTTTCGGCGTGGTAAAGCCAACGGCCCTGCGGCCCGGTGCGGTGGCATCGGGTTCGGCGAGACAGAAAGCGGCGAACAGAGGGCAGGAATGACGCACGCCGTGATCGTACACTTTACGGAAATCGCTGGATCGGAGAAGCCGGACACTTTTGGGAAAGCCGGATTGGGGTCCGTCCGGCGGATCATTCTCAGCCGGGACGCCCGTTGTGCTGTCGTTCGGTATCCGGACTACCTCTCCGAGCTGACAGTCAGCTTCTTGCGGCCCTGTGCGCGTCGGCGCGAAAGAACGGCGCGGCCATCGGCCGTCTTCATGCGTTTCCGAAAGCCGTGCACCTTGACGCGGCGACGATTGTTCGGTTGAAAAGTACGTTTCGGCATTGTAGTTGGGGAAACTAAAAGTATACACCAGTAAGGGGGTTGGCGGTTGGGCGGGTTTCGCGCGGCGACCGACGGTGCGACAACCATGCTGCGACACAACCTTAGAGTCCGCAGCGGTTTCGCCGATCAGTATAAATAGTGTCGATCCCCGTCTCGATTCGGACTTTATCCCGGTGCACTGGGCTTGCCCTGGTTTGCGCTCTGATCGGCCTGGGTCAGACCGAGTCGCCGTGGCGGTTCTGGGATACCGCCGATGGCTTGACGGAATCCTATACGAGCAGCATATCGCAGGGACCGGACGGCGCTCTTTGGGTCAAGCACGGAGACTCGCGCGGAGTTGAGCTTCTGGACGGCTACTCGGTCAGGCACTACCCGGATCCGGGCGGCTTCGGGATCATCGAGTGCGCCCCCGATGGAACCCTGTGGATGTGGACCGGCAAGGTGTTGAAGCGGCTGTCCGAGGCGATGGGAACCGCCTCACGCTGGGATAGTTTCAACATCGACGAAGTGACCGGGTTTGGCGCGCTGCGCACGAAATCCGACGAGAGTTGGGAGATCACCTCCGGCACTGTTCCCTATTATCAGGCCACTTTGTCCGTGGTGGCCATAGATCGCGCTCATGCTTTGATCATGTTGCCGGACCGGGTTCTGGAGTTCGATGCGGACCGGTCTGTCACCTATACGGTCCAGGCGCTGGCTCCGACGGGATTGTCGCGATTCCTCGCCATGCGCGCCGCGCCGGACGGAACGGTGTGGCTGACCGGAAGCGGCGGAGTGGGGCGTCTCTGGCGAAACGCTCAAAAAGAACACGGCACGGACGCCAGTCCCGAGCATGCGTGGCAGTGGAGTTCGATTCCCCGCCCGCCCTCCCCGTGGGTGGATTTCAGCGAGCCGTCGGGAGGTTCCGGGACGGAACTATTCGTCGTCGCCGCGTCCCCATCGCGGGCGACGGCGGGTTTGGAATTCGACGGGCACGGCTGGAAGGAAATCTACAGGAGCCAATCGACGACGGTGCGGGAGTGGGCGGGCGAAAAGGGAGCGGTCTGGGTTCAGGACGGAAACCGTGTGATCGAATTAGCGGCGGGGCAACAACATACGGCGGAAAAAGCCGAAGCTCTGTCCGGAGTGCTCCTGAGCGTCAATCCGGAGCATTCGGGAAAATTCTGGGTAGGGAGTTCACAAGGCCTCGCGCTCCACACGACGCCATTGTGGGAAACACCTCCCGGAGCGCCCCATCTCGACGATGTGGTGAATGCCATCGCCGAAGATCGCTCGGGAAATCTGTGGTTTCTTTCCGCGCAAAACCTGATTCGCTATGACAATTCCGCCTGGACTACTTTCCCGCTGCCCAAAGGAGAAACCGCCTGGGCGATCTACACCGACGGGCTGGCCGTGCTTCCCGATGGACGGCTGGTGATTCTGACGACTGCTTCGCACTGGCTGATTTTCGATCCGGCTAAGGGTACGTATAGCGTTGTGGAACACCCGCGGAAGCGCACCCTGCGCCTGTTTGAGCAAGGTCCCGATGGCAAGCTGATCGCGGAAACCTATCCCGCCGGTTCGAGCACCGGGATGACACTGGAATCCTATGACGGGCATAAATTTCGTCCGTATCTGGGTCCCGGGTATCTGAACGACCTGCGGAACATGCGCGTACGGTCGGATGGCGAGATCTGGGCCGGCGGTACGCGGTTCTTTGGCGTCTACGGAGATTCGCGCAAACCCGCTTCGCCGGCAATTCATGGTTTGCAGGCAACTGGCGGAACGACGCGAATAGGCGCCGGCGACGGTTATCGGGATCAGGGAGCCTACTACATTTTCGACGATCCTTCGGGCGCTCTCCTGGTTGGCGGGCAGGACGGCCTTTACGCGCGGGAGGGCGAGAAATGGCGGCTGATCCGCGGCGGCCTGGATCGTGTGCGGAATATCATCAGATCGCGCGACGGGTCGCTGTGGGTTTCGTCCGGCACGGGAATTCACCGCTATCGCGATGGCGTCTGGATCACCAACGGCCGAGAGGAAGGACTGCCATCGAGCGTTGCGTACAAGGTGTTCGAGGACAGCCGCGGCCGCATCTGGGGGGGAACGACGCGGGGCCTGAGCACGTTCAATCCATCCGCCGACACCGATGCTCCGGTGGCCATCGTCGCCGACGATCAGAATCCGCATGAAGCTCCGCCAGGCGGCAAGATTCGTCTGCAATTTTCCGGGATCGACCGCTGGAAGACGACTCTGCCCGGTCGCCTGCTGTTTTCCTACCGGATCGATGGCGGGTCCTGGTCTCCTTTCGTATCCGCCGCCTCGGCCTCGTACGGCAAACTGGCCGCGGGACCCCATCTGTTCGAGGTACGCGCCATGGACCGGAACGGCAATATCAGCCTGAGCGCCGCCAGCCACGCGTTCTCGGTGTTGTTTCCCTGGTATGAAGAGCGGGGATTTCTGGGACTGGCCGTGGTTGCCGCGGCGGTCATCGTACTGCTTCTGACGCTCGCCTTGCGCAGCTATCGGAAGCGCGGCGATTTGATCCGGAAACTGAACCGAACGAATAAACTCGAACACGACCGGCAATCGATTCTGGAACTGATAGCGCGGCGCGAACCGCTGCCGCGCATCCTGCAGCGGATCGCCGATTGCCTCTCCGAGAACTGCCCTGAGTCGATATGCGCGGTGGTGCTGAACGACGAGACGATCCACGACGTCTTTTCGCAACCGCCTTTGCCCGCAGCCCTGCTGCAAGCTCTGAGAGACCTGACCGCGCATGGTTCTTCCACGGAGTGGTGGCATGAGATCGCTTCGGTTTCAGGCAGGCACTTCGCGGGCCCGTGCCTGGCGGCCCCGCTTCGCTCGGGCGAGGGAGTATCCGGCGTCGTCGTCCTGTTGCCCGCTCTGGAAACCAGGCACTACGATCGCTGGCGCGGCCTGCCGGAAACCTTTGCCAGTATTGCCGCCGCGGCTATAGAGAACGTCCGGTTGTACGAACGGCTGGCCCATCAGGCCCGCCACGATGTGCTCACCGGGCTGCCCAATCGCCTTTGCTTCGACGATCGGTTGCGCGATGCCGTAGCCAGGGCTGGCGCGGATGGCCAGACGCTCTCCCTGCTTTACATCGATCTCGACCGTTTCAAGCAGATCAACGATTCGCTCGGCCACCGGGTTGGCGATCTCTTCCTGACACAGGTTGCGGCCCGGCTCTCGCGATCGCTGAACGAGGAACTGCAAGGCGAGGCGGCGCTGGCGCGTATTGGCGGAGACGAGTTCACGGTGCTGCTGGAAAACGGAGTCAACAAGGCACTTGTCGAGCGCATAGCGTCCGCCATGCTGGACTCGCTTCGTTCGCCGATTCAGGTGGAGGGCCGGGACCTGTTCGCCACTGCCAGCATAGGCGCGAGCTTTTTCCCGGCCGACGCCTCCACGCCCGTCGCACTGCAAAAGCACGCGGATATAGCCATGTATCGCGCCAAAGCCAGAGGCAAGAACTGCCTGGAATTCTTCTCGGCGGAAATGGGATCGGTCACCGACGCGGCCGCGAGCATTGAGCGGACCCTTCGAAGGGCACTTGAAAACGGAGGATTTGAACTCCACTATCAGCCGCAATTCACTCCCGCCGGCAGCCTGGTCGGATTCGAAGCGTTGCTGCGGCTGAGCGAACCCGGCTGTCCCCCGCTTGGTCCCGCCGACTTCATCCCCATGGCGGAAGAGACCGGACTCATCGTTCCCATGGGTCGCTGGGTCCTTCGGGAGGCTTGTCGCCAGCTCCGCCAATGGTCAGACGAAGGGCTTCCGGTGGCCAGAATCGCAGTCAACGTCTCCGCGCTTGAAATCATCGGGAGTTCCTTCGCCGACGATGTTGCCGCGGTGCTGGCTCAGGAGCGGCTCGATCCCAGGCTTCTGGAACTGGAGCTCACGGAGTCCGCCATCGTCCGAAATCCCACGGAGTCGGCGGCGCAGATGCAGAAGCTCCGCTCTCTTGGGGTTCGCCTGGCGATTGACGATTTTGGCACTGGCTACTCCTCATTTGCCAACCTGCAGAACCTCTCGGTTAATACGCTGAAGATCGACCGATCCTTACTGGCGGGCACCGCCGGAGCGGTCAGAAGCGCGCAACTGATGCGCACTATCGTGGATCTGGGACACAGTCTGGGCCTCACGGTGGTCGCCGAAGGCGTCGAAACGGCTGCCCATGTCGCCATTGTCCGCGAGAGCCGTTGCGACGTGGTGCAGGGATACCATTTTGGCCGTCCACAGCCCGCATCGCAGGCCCGGCAGCTTCTCGTTTCGCCGCTCGTGGAAGTGCTTTGCGTGAAGTGATCGCCGTCGCGAACAAGCGCTATAGCCTCAAGCCGGTTGCGTGAACACGTTTGTCCAACCTGTTTGATTAACGTGTTTGTTTAACCTGGATTTAATGCGGAAATGGCGCACAATGCCTGTTTTGCGGATCATGGGCATTTCCAGTTTGAGCGAGAGCGCGAGGCAGGGCATCTGCGGGCTGGCTTCGACGATCTGGCTGACGATGGGCAGGTCGGCGGAGGTGAGCAGGTAGCGCGACCCGCCATAGAGGAAGGTGGTGCGGCCGAGTTCGACGCGCTTGCGTCCCTGGGCGATGACGGTGATGCCGGGCTCGTAGGTCATGGAGCAGGGGCCGGTGGGCGCGGTGCGGCGGTGGAGGGAAAGGCCGGGAATTTCGGTTGCCCGATTCTCCGCTGTGCCAAGGGATGAGGCAATGCTGCGGGCCAGATCGGCCAGGAGTTCACGTCGAGTGTCCGGAGAGGGAGTGGGTTGTTTGCGTCGGGCTTTCACTGTTTTCAGGATAACCTAGCGCTGCAATTCGCTAAGACTTTTCGATTGCGCGATACTCTCGCGGCTGGGGCCGATTGCGATGATGTGCCAGGGGCTGGTCCACGGGGTTTGGGTTTTGAAGGCCGGGGCTTGGTCGGGTTTTCCGCCGGGGAGGTGGGTGACCAGGGTTTGGGGATCGAGGCGCTTCAATTCCATGCGCGGGAAGCCGGGTGATTGCTCGCTGTAAATGCCTACCCAGGCGGTGTTCGGCACTTCGCGGAGGTACGGAAGCGTGGTGTTTTCCGGGATTCTTTCGCCGGCTGCGGAGGCGAAGCGGTACTGGGTGGTGTCGTCCGCAATGGCCAGGTCGAAGAGCAGCGCGGAGCGTGGAACGATATAGCGGAAGGCCACGGCGTCGTTTGAGACGCGCACTTCGAACTGTATGCGGCGGCCGGTGGTGCTGGTCTGGAGGTAATCGGCCCAAAGGCCGTTGTAGTGCGGTTCGTGGATCGGCTTATCGGCGCTCAGGCCGACGTTTTCGCCGAGCAGCGGTTCCTGAAACAGGATGGCGAGGCCCAGGTACGAAGTGGCGATGACGGGCTTGCCGCGCAGCCAGACCTGGTAGGCGAGGCTGTTAAAGATGGAATCGTCGGGCAGCGCGGTGAAGAGGCGGAATTCGAGCTGCCCGTCTGGTGATTTTATGCTGCGTTCGTCCTCGGCGTGCGCGGGTATGGATAAAAGACAGAGCGCGAGGGCAGGCCAGATCCACCTGCCCTTTATCCGGAGCATCAGGCCCAGCTAAAGCCGGAATCCATCAGTGGCAGCGAGCGCACGCGAACTCCCGAGGCGGCGAAGATGGCGTTCGCCAGCGCTGGCAGAATGGGCGGAAGCGACGGCTCGCCCAGACCCGTGGGACGGTTGTTGCTGGTGAGGAAGTGCACCTGAATTTCGGGCGGCGACTGCGCCAGGCGGAGCATGGCGTGCTGGTGGAAGTTGGTCTGTTCCACGCGGCCCTTTTCGATGGTGATCTTCTGCGACATGGCGGAGCCGAGGCCGTCGATAATACCGCCCTGTACGATGTTTTCGGCCGCGCCCGGGTTGATGATCTGCATGCCGACGTCGGCAGCCACCCAGACTTTCTGCACCTTCACTTTTTTGGCGGAATCGACCGAGGCCTGCACCACTTCGGCGAAGTAGCCCTGATGGCTGAAATGGAAGGCGACGCCCATGCCGGTGCCCTTCGGCAAGGTTGTCTTGCCCCAGTTGGATTTTTCGGCGACCAGTTGCAGGACGCCCTTCACGCGCTCGGCATTGAAGCCACCGCCGAATGCGCCACCACCGCGTCCACCCGCTGCCGCGGGGGCGGACGGTTGTTCGGAGTTGAGCAGATCCATGCGGAATTGAACGGGGTCGCGACCGGCTTCGTGCGCCAGTTCATCGAGGAAGGAATGAATGACGAAGGCGATGGCGTTGCTGCCGGGCGCGCGCAACGCGCCTGTCCTGAGGCCGAGCGGCATGGTGGAAACGTGTAATTCGTAATTGGGGACGAATTTCTGGGGAAATTCGGTGGCACCAATGGTGCCGGTGACCGGGGTGGTGCCTTCGGCATAGCCAACGAAGTGGTTGCGCCAGGCGACGACTTTGCCTGCGGAATCGACGCCGGCCTTGAGGTACTGATAGCCGCCGGGACGATAGAAATCGTGCTCCATATCGTCTTCGCGCGACCAGAGCAATTTCACGGGAACGCCAGCTTCTTTGGCGATCCAGGCGGCTTCCACCATGTAATCGTTAGTGAGACGGCGTCCGAAGCCACCGCCGCCACGAGTCATGTGGAGCGTCACATCGTCCTGCTGCAGGCCGAGAGTCTGGGCGACGGAACCGCGGCCCTGGCCGGGCTGCTGGCTGTCGGTCCAGATTTCGATTTTGCCGTCTTTGAAACTGGCTGTGGCGGTTTGCGGTTCGAGCGGCGCGTGCGAAATGAACGGATACGAATAAGCGGCTTCGACGACCTTGGCCGCGCCTTTGATGGCGGTATCGTAATCGCCATCCTTGCGGCTGGTGGACATGGGCGGCTGCTTGCTGAGCTCGTCGGCACGCTGTTTGAAAGCGGTGCTGCTGCCGGTGGCGTTGGGGCCTTCGTTCCAGACGACTTTCAGGGCCTGGCGCGCCTTTTGGGCATGCCACCAGGTCTCGCCGAGGATGGCGACGCCGCTGACGAGGTCACCGGGACGGCCGCTGATGGCGGTGAGTTCGGGGCGATCGACGACGAAGGCGTTCTTGATGCCCGGCATTTTCTTGATTTCGTCGAGGTTGGCGCTGGCGACTTTGCCGCCCAGCACGGGGCAGCGTTCGAACACCGCGTATTGCATGCCTGGCAGCTTGACGTCGATGGTGAATACCGGTTTGCCCGTGAGAATTTCGGGAACGTCGATTTGCTTTTGGGTGTGGCCGATGATCTTGTAGGTGGCCGGGTCTTTGAGCTTCAGGTCGGCGAATGCGGGTACGGGAAGTGTGGCGACTTTGGCCGTCAGTTCGCCGTAGCCCAGAGATTTGGCGCCGGAGATGACGCGGCCGGAAGCGGTGGTGCACTGGGTTTCGGGTACGCCCCAGGTTTGCGCCGCGGCGGTGACGAACATGGCGCGGGCGGCTGCACCGACCTGGCGCATGGGCTCCCAGTTGGTGGGAGTCGCGGTGCTGCCTCCGGCGCTTTGGGCGCTGTATTTGGCCGGATTGAAATCGGCCTGCTCCACTTTGACGTTCTTCCAATCGACGTCGAGTTCTTCGGCGATGAGCATGGGCAGCATGGTCTTGATGCCCTGCCCTACTTCCGGATTTTTCGCGACAATGGTGACCGCGCCGTTGGCAGCGACCCGGAGGTAATTGCCCGGTACCGGGGGCGCCTGAGGCGGACCGCCGCGGCCCTGGGCGTCGGCTTCGCGTTCGGCGAGGCCGAACATCAGGGTGCCTCCGGCGAGCAGGCTCACTTTCAGAAAGGAGCGGCGTTCTAAGGTCATCTGATTTTCGGTGCGTTTCATTATTGGCCTCCGACAGAAGCGACGTTTTTCGGGGTTCCGGCGATTGCCATTTCGGACGCCTTGTGGACAGCGGCGCGGATACGCGTGTACGTTCCGCAGCGGCACAGGTTGCCTGTCATGGCGGTATCGATATCTTTATCGGTGGGGTGCGGCGTCTTCGCAAGAAGCGCAGCCGCCGACATCATTTGTCCGGCCTGGCAGTAGCCGCACTGCGGCACGTCGATTTCCAGCCACGCGAGCTGAACGGGGTGCGTGCCATCGGCCGACAAGCCTTCGACGGTGGTAATGGGCTGATCTTTGACGGCGGAAACCGGCGTGAGGCAGGCGCGCACAGGCTGGCCCGCGAGGTGGACCGTGCAAGCGCCACACTGGCCGATGCCGCAACCATACTTAGTGCCGCGCATGTCGAGCATGTCGCGCAACACCCACAGCAGGGGCATATCGGCCGGTGCGTCCACCGTGCTGACATGTCCGTTCACGTTGAGTTTAAATGCCATGATGTTTCTCCAGATATCCGACTTGGTCTCTCACTACTTTATTACAAGTCGGGTCCGCCTGGTGTTGCACGGTGACACAATATGAGTATTAAAATGCCTGGAGCACGACTAGCACTGTTTGTTATCGCCTGGTTTGTTATCGCCTGCGCAATGGCGGGCTTGTGCGGAGCGGCGGACTGGCCGCAGTTTGGCTGGGATGTGGCGAGTTCGAGCGCATCAGCCGACCCCACCGGCATAACGGCCGCCAATGCCGGGGCGCTGGTGCGGCATCAGGTCACGCTTGATGGCGCGGTGGATGCCTCCGCGATTTACCTGCATGGCGTGACGGTGAAAGGGTCGACGCACAATGTATTTTTCGTGACGACGCTTTTCGGGAAAACGATCGCGGTGGATGCGGACAAGGCCGCTGTTCTTTGGGAATATACGCCGGCGCAGTTCGCGACATGGGACGGGTCGCGGCAAATCACGAATAGCACTCCGGTGGCCGACCCGGATCGCCTATACATCTACGCGGCCGCGCCCGATGGCGCTATCCGGAAGCTCTCGATCGCAGATGGCCACGAAATCTGGTCGACGGCGATCACGCTGTTGCCGGCGAGGGAGAAGCTGGATTCGGCGCTGAAGGTATTTCGCGGCCACGTGATCGCCGTGACTGCCGGGTATACCGGAGACCGTCCTCCTTACCAGGGGCATGTGGCGATTTTGGATAGCAAAGACGGCAAGCTGCTGCATGTGTGGAATTCGCTTTGCAGCGATCGCGCGGTTCTGCTGCAGCCGGATTCGTGCGCGGCTACGCAATCCGCGATTTGGGGGCGAGCCGGGGCTGTGATCGACCCCGCGACCGGCAATATTTTTGTCGCGACCGGCAATGGGCCCTGGGACGGCAAAACGAGCTGGGCCGATGCGCTGATTGAGCTCGATCCCGACGCCACGAAGATGCTGGGTAACTACACACCGGCGGACAACGAGCAGCTCAGAAATCGCGATCTGGATATGGGCTCGGCTTCGCCGGCGCTGCTGGGGGATGGGTATCTGGCGCAGGGCGGCAAGGACAGGCTGATCCGCGTGATCGGCATTCCGGCCATTGCGGGCGCTGAGCCGCATGAAAACGACGACCCGCCGAGCGTAGCCACACCTTCGGGCGGCATGCTGCTTTCCGCTACGGCGGTGTGGCATCACAACGGCGAGACGTGGCTGTTTTCGGCCGATGGCGGCGGCACGGCGGCGTGGAAATTTCAGGATGGCAAGCTCAATCCGGCGTGGAAGAACGGCAATGGCGGAACCAGTCCCGTGGTGGCTGGCGGGTTGCTGTATGTGTACGATGCGCGGAGTGCGTTGCGCGTCTACGATGCGGAAAAAGGGACGCAGGTGGCGAGCCTCGAATGCGGCGGCGGGCACTGGAACAGTCCGATCGTGGTGGATGGCAAGGTTGCACTGCCGGAAGGTGGTTCGAGGGGACAGAGCGCCGTCGCGAGCGTGCTCGACATCTGGAGTTTGCCGGAGAAATAAGGCAGATCGCGGGAGGTGGTGCCGTCGGGTGATAGGATTTGGTGGTTACAAGGAGAGAAAATGCGTCGCAGAGATTTCCTGCCGGCGGTAGCGGCCGCGGCCCCGGTTTTGTTGGCACAGGCACAGGCTCCGCCACCCGCCGGAGCGTCCGGAGGTGGACGCGGACGCGGTGGCCCGCCCGCCCCGCTTCCTCCATCGTCGATTCAGCCCGCGGCACGCAAGGGCCGCATCAAACAGGGAGTGACCTCGGGGGTGTTTGGCCGGCTGGGCACACTGGATGAGCAATGCCGCGAGGCGGCTCGGCTGGGTATCAAGGGTTACGACCTGATTAATACTCCCGAACAATGGGCCATCCTGAAGAAGTACGGCCTGATTCCCACGATGTATCAGCCACCCGCCGGGGCCGGTATCGGCAACGGGCTGAACCGCAAGGAGAATCACGAAAAGTTCGAGGCCGTCATGCACAGCGTGCTCGATGAAGCGGCTGCGAATGGCATTCCGAGCATCATCACGTTCTCGGGAACGCGCAAAGGCATGGCCGATGCGGAGGGCGCGGATAACTGCGTGGCTTTCCTGAATAAGGTGAAAGCGCATGCCGAAGATAAGGGCGTCAACATCTGCATGGAGTATCTCAACAGCAAGGTGAACCATCCGGACTATATGTTCGACCACATCGCGTGGGGCGTGGACGTGATGAAGCGGGTGAATTCGCCGCGCGTGAAGATCCTCTACGACATTTATCACGCGCAGATTATGGATGGCGATATTGTGCGCAACATTCGCGACAATTTTCAGTGGATTGGCCACTTCCATACGGGCGGCAATCCCGGTCGTCACGATATCGACGAGACGCAGGAACTGAATTATCACTTCATTGCGCAGGCCATCGCGGATTTGAATTACACGGGCTATATTTCGCACGAATACAGTCCGGCGCAGGGACATGAGCCGATCGCGGTGCTGGAAAAAGCCATCGAAATCTGCGACGCGTAACGGACTATAAGGGAGAACGCCGATGAAGATGACGCTGAAGTGGATCGGTGCCGGTATGGCGATAGTTGCGGCGGCGGCGCTGGTGGCGCAGCAACCTGGCGCGCCGGGACGATCCGGCGGCGGCGTGGCAGGGCGCGGTGGTGGAGGCGGCGGCTTCGTGGCTGCGCCGAAGTTCGATACCGAACCGCCTGCGCTGCCGGCGGATCTGAAACCGGGCGGAGTGCTGATCTATTCGAAGACCAACGGCTTCCGCGAAGAGGCGGCCATTCAGGCTTCGGACACCGCGCTGGCGGCAATCGCTCATGAGCGCGGCTGGCCTTATTTCGTGACAGAAAACGGCGCGGCGATGAATCAGGAGCAACTGGCTAAGTTCAAGGTGGTTGTGTGGAATAACAATAGCGGCGATACTCTGACGGCGGAGCAGCGCGAGGCTTTTAAGACCTGGATGGAGAACGGCGGGTCATACGTGGGCACTCACGGCGCTGGTGGCGATCCGAAGTACGATCCGCCCAATGGCCGCTCGTCGCTGGCCGACTGGCCCTGGTATATCGAGACGCTGGTGGGCGCTCAGTTCACCAGCCATTCGCCGCAACAGTTTGGCGACGCGCATGTGGAAGATGCGAAAAGTCCTCTTACGAAGGGTTTGCCGCCGCTTCTTCATCGGTACGACGAATGGTACGCCTTCGCGACGAATCCACGGAGTCAGGCGGGTTATCACATTCTGATTACGGCGGATGAGAAGAGTTATAACCCGGGGCGATCGACTATGGGGGCGGATCATCCGCTGGCCTGGTGGCATTGCGTGGGTAAGGGCCATGCGTTCTATTCCGCGCTGGCGCATGGCGGGATGATGTATGCGGAGCCGGCGATTATTCAGTTGTATGGGAATGCGATGGCGTGGGGTTTGGCGGAGAACGGGCAGAATTGCGCCGCGGGTAAGTAGGGCGGTTAGGACGCTCGCCGGTAGTGGCTTAAAGGTGCGCTTAGTCGTCGGGGTATGGAAACTTCATTTGCCTCACTATCTCGACGTCGAGCGCTTGTAGGTCGGGATCGATTCGTTCTTCCGAAAAGTGCGGTGGCTTCCCCACGTAGCGCCCGCTAAAACGATATGAACAATTGCAGCATGTGAAGTACATGCGGTAATGATTCTCCGCTGCGTGAGTGAATGACACAAAGATAGCCGCCTTCCCGCACTTTGGACACGGCAGTGCGTCTAACTGCCCCTCGTCAGCAGCTCGCATCACCTCCAAAATGGGCTGGATATTCGTAGCGTTCAACAACCTATCGTGGGAGCGATCAGGCGTTACCAAATTCGCGTCGCGCGGGCGTTTCGTTCTATTCTTATGAAATGGCGCCCGCACCGGCTTCGGATCTGGAATTCCTGGCCGTGCTGCGCGCTGCCATCGACCGGTATTTCGCGGCGGTGGACGCGTGGGAGCTCACTTACCGGCGTTACTACCGGCTGCCGGGTGCGGCTAAAGTGAGTGCGGATCTGGTGGTGGAGCAGCGCGAATTTGAAGCGCGCCGACGGGAACTCGCCGAGTTGTTGCCGCGCGCCCGGCATCTTTGTCTGAAATTCAGCCAGTGCGATATTTTCACCGGCCTGCCGCATGTGTCGCTGGGAGAGTACGCGCCGCAGGAGCGCGCCGAATCCGCCGTGGGCAGCAGCGAGCGCGGCGCGGTGATGGCGTGTCTGATTGAGCTGACGGTGGCTTGCCGGGCGGAAGCGGCAGGGTTGCCGCCCAGCAGGTCGCGCGATGAAAAGCCGTCTCTGCTGCAACGGATTGTCGAGTTTCTTTCCTGAGCTACGCCGATGAATAAGGTCTTTCACTTTGACGCTCCCCGCGAGAAATATCACTGCGATGCCGCGGTCATCTGGTGCTTCGATAATCGCTTCCAGCTGGGACTGACGAAGTATCTGAAGCGGCTGGGCGTGGTGAATTCCGATCCGATCAAGATAGCGGGCGGGGCGAAGTCGCTGGCGTCTCCCGAACATGAGGCTGATCGCGAGTTTGTTCTGGAGCAGATTCGCAAGTCGATGCGGCTGCACGGGACGCGGCGGGTCATCCTGATGCTGCATTCCGATTGCGGCGCTTACGGTGGACTTGCCGAGGGTTTCGCGGGCGATGCGCGCGCCGAAGCGCTGCACCACGAACGGGAGTTACGCCAGGCCGCGGACTTTCTGCGCGATGCGATACCGGGCATCGAAATACAGGCTTATTTCGTCGATTTCGAGGGCGTCTGGGCAGTGGACGTCGGGTAGCTACTTCTTCTTGCGGGACCCGGTCTTCTTCGAGACCGGTTTCGCATTCAAACCGGTGGCGACGGTGTTGGCCTTCAGATCTACGGTGAAACTATCCCCCACACCGGTATTTCCTGTGGCGGCATCCACGGTGACAAACTCGCCCGTAATGGATGCCGGACTGACCGTGATGCGCAGGAATCCGAACGTCGTATCGTTATAAATTTCCAGCGTCAGAGGGTTGCCGCTGGCGTCGGTGCCGGAGGCCGGAGTTGTCGGAGGAACGGGGCGACTGTTGGCCGGCTTCAGGCCCGGCAGATCGTAATAGCCGCCCACGCCCGCCACTACGTAAGGAATTTGCTTGCCGCCGACCGTGCGCGTGTAGCGCTCATAGAGGTGCGCGTGGCCGGAAAGATGCATATCCGGCTGAATGCCGGCCGCGGTGCAGGCCGCGTCGATCTGCTTCAGCATGCCGGGACTCGGGACGTGCTGCGGACTGCCGGTAAAAGGCGGATGATGCGTTGCGATGATGAGCGCGCGCCACTGGCCCTGGGCGCGCTCGGCTTTTGCGGCGGCCAGTTGCTGCTGCAGGAAGGTGAGCTGCGCGTTGCCGATCTTCGGGCTTGCGATGACGCCTTCGGTGCCACCTTCGCTCGTGTTCGAATACAGGCCGATGAATTTTACAAACGGCGCGTTGAGCGTGAAGTAGACGCCTGGCTGGTCCATCGTGGTGCGAACGCAGCCCTGACTATCGGGATTGTGGATGGGCTGGACGGAGCAGAAGTTGGCCACGAATGCGTCGAGCGATTTCGCGGTTTCATTGGCAAACAGCGCGCCATCGTGATTGCCGGGAATGGCGAAGATGGGCGCATTGTAATTGCGGTAGGGATCGTAGAACTGCTCGAAGTAATATTGATCCTGCCCGAAGTAATAGACGACATCGCCCAGGTGATACCAGAAGGCGGCGCCGTTGGCCAGATCGTTGGCCATGGCGTCGGCCACCGCGAACTGAAACTGCGGATTGTGAATGCCGCCAGTATCGCCCACGGTGTGAAAAACAATCTTGCCGCCGGCCTGAATCTTTTGTGCGGCGGGAGCGCCGATGACGTCGGCGAGATCGACCGGAGTGGTGCTGCGAACCGCCGGTATTGGTTCCAGCTGCACGATGCCCTGGGCCGCGCTGTCGGCCGAAATTTCCTGCTTGCTGAAACTGCTGAAATTATCCGGAGTTAGATCGGGATCGCCGAAAGCACGGGCCATAAAGAGGGTCTCCTTTTTTAATTTGATCATGCTACCACAAAAATTCAGCTGGCTTTTTCCTGCAAGCCTTTTTGTCGCAAACCTTGTTGTCGCAAGCCACGACAGTACCTGACCTGTGGTTAACTTCCGGCATCCCGACAACGTTACCGCGGCAGTTTAACATCGTGGGAAGACGCAGCGAGGACAGGATGATCAGGATTCTGAAGCGGTTTCTGAAAGGATGAGCGGGGCAAGACGCGATTGAATGCACGCTTCTAAATTAATGGCCTTGATCGCGCTGGGTTCGGCTGCCATTATCGGTGGCATCGAGTTAACCCCGGCTCTTCGTGCCCGCTTGCCAGCCGCATGGTTCAGCCATTTCAGCCTGCATGGCGAAATACTTTACCATCCTTTACGGGGAATGCCGGCACTCTACGTTAGACTTAAAACATAGGGTTGTCAGGGTAGTTCCTGCGCTTTTCAGCAGGCATCAGTCGCAGGCAAATGGCTGCTCCGGAAACCATACCGGCAATTTTGTAATCACCGCTGTCTATTTACTCAATCCAAATCATGACTATCAGAAGAACCGGCTTTTCTATTGTTTTATTGGCGTTGTCGGCAATCGCGGCGCTGGCGCAGGGTACGGGCACTATAAAAGGCACGGTGACCGATCCTTCCGCATCGGTGGTGCCGAATGCGGTGGTGCACGTTACCGGCGCAGGGCAGACCAGGGACGGCAAGACCGATGGACAGGGGCAATACACCGTCACGGTTCCTCCCGGCCAGTATTCGGTGCAGATTACCGCGCCTGGATTTGTGGTCGCAACGCAACAGAATGTGGCCGTGACCACCGGGCAGGCAAGTGCGCTCGACATCGCGCTACAGATTGAAGCATCCGCCGCGCAGGTGGATGTGACGGCGGGTGTTCAAGGCGCTATCAGCGTGGATCCTTCGCAGAATGCGGGCGCTATCGTGCTTTCGCAGGCCGATATGGACGCGCTACCCGACGATCCCGACGATCTGGAAGCGCAGTTGACGGCCATGGCTGGTCCGGCGGCGGGTCCGAACGGTCCGCAGATTTTTATCGATGGCTTCAGTGGCGGCCAGATGCCACCCAAGAGTTCCATCCGTGAAATTCGCATCAACTCGAATCCCTTTGCCGCGGAGTTTGACAGCCCCGGTTTCGGCCGCATTCAGATTTTCACCAAGCCTGGGACCGACAGCTATCATGCCAGCGTGTTCTTTATATATGGCGATCACGATCTGGATACGCGCAATCCTTTTGTTCGGGGCGCGATGCCGGATTACAACAACCGTCAGGTATCGGGCAATCTCAGCGGGCCGCTGGGCAAGAAGCTTTCCTGGTTTCTGGACCTCAGCGAGCGCAATTTCAACACGGCGCAGCTGATTAACGCGGAAACGCTCAATCCCACCACACTGGCGCAGACGTCTTACAATGCGACATTCGCGACGCCGTCGAAAAGCTACTCGATCAATCCGCGCGTGGACTACGCGATCAACGCGAACAATACGCTGGTGTTGCGCTATATGAGAAGCAGCGGCTCGAGCGAAAACGGCGTAGGCGGTTTCAGCCTTCCGACGCAGGTGAACTACGGCGTCAATAAGTTCACGACCGTGCAGGCTACCGAAACGATGGTGATCGGGACGAAATCCGTCAACGAGGTTCTGTTCCAGTTCAACGACTCGCGGCAGAATACTTCGGCAGCGGGCTTCGGCGGTCCCACTGTCAGCGTGGGCAGCGCGTTCACTGCAGGCGGCAACACGGCGGACAATTATAACCGCAACCGCGGGTATGAGCTGCAGGAGAATAACACGATCACGCAGGGCAAGCACACCATGAAGTTCGGTTCGCGGCTGCGCGAGAGCGAACTGCAGCTTCAGTCCACTTCGAACTTCAACGGCACCTATACCTTTACGACGCCGAACAATACCGCGGCGCCTTGCCTCGCCTCCTACACCAATCCGACGTCTCTCGACGTATATCAACAGACGGAACTCATGCTGCAGGCCGGCGATTCGATGCAGCAAATCCTGCAGGCCGGCTGCGGTCCCACATCGTACACGTTGAATTACGGCCCGACGCAGTTCGCGAAGAAGCAATTCGACGCCTCCGTCTTCGCCCAGGACGACTGGCGCGTGCGCCCGAATTTCACCCTGAGCGCCGGGCTGCGTTTCGAATCGCAATCGAATATCTCCGACAAGAGCGATTTTGCGCCGCGGCTTTCCGCATCGTGGGCGCCGGGCGGCAAGCCGGGGAAAACCAGCAAGACGGTTTTGCGCGGCGGCTACGGCATCTTCTATTACCGGTTCCCGCTGAACAACGTTCTGAACTCCATTGAGTACAACGGCAAGGGACAACAGGACTATACGATTAACGCGACCACGCTGGGCGCGGCAGCCTACCCGGCTCTGGCGTATTTCGGAGCGCCAGGCGGACCGGCGACGCCGCCCATTTCGCTGCTTTCTTCCAATCCGGAACCGATCTACGAGGTCGACCCGAATATGAAGGCATCGTACATGCTGCAGTCTTCCGGTTCGATCGAGCGGGCGTTGCCGGGCCGAAGCACTCTCACCGTTAATGTCACGAATTCACGCGGAGTGCACGATTCGCGCCTTGCGCAGATCAACGCGCCGCTGCCAGGGAGTTACAATCCGGCGACGCAATCCGGCGGCAGTTTGCCGTATCTCGGCCAGGGATACATTTATGAATACCAGAATTCCGGTCTTTACAAGGAACTTCAGGTCATCACGAGTGTCAACTCCCGGATCAACAGCCATATTTCGCTCAACGGCTTCTATGCGTGGACCGATTACCATACCAACACCAACGGCTTCCCGAGCAATGAATACAACACCAATCAGGACTGGGGACGAGCCGCGATTCCGATGAACCGCATTAATCTGTTCGGCACGCTGGGGCTGCCCTTTGCCGTGACCGCATCGCCCATCCTTTCGATCACTTCTTCGCAGCCGTTCAATATCACGTCGGGCATCGACTATAACGGCGATGGCATCAACAACGACAGGCCTTCGTTTGCGAACGGAGCCAGTTGCCAGGCGGCTGGTATCCGATGCACTGCGTTCGGCGATTTCAATATCGCGCCTGGCACGGGCGCAACATCCATACCGATCAACTATGCGAACGGGCCGGATCAGTGGCGCGTCGACATGCGCTTCACACGCAGCTGGGGCTGGGGCGAGAATCGCAATGCCACTCCCTCGCAGGGTGGTGGGCCGGGCGGCGGCGGGCCTCCTCCGGGCGGTGGGGGACCCGGTGGTGGCGGCGGTGGACGCGGCGGCGGTCCTGGCGGCTTTGGCGGCGGACCGGGCGGTTTTGGCGGAGGCTTTGGTCAGGTGGGCGGCGCGGGCCACAAGTACACGCTCGGGCTCACCGTGCAGGCGACCAACATTTTCAACCATGTGAACCTGGCGAATCCGATCGGGTCTCTCAATTCTCCGTTCTTCGGGGAATCCATCAGCTCCGTCAGCACGGGTCAGGGGCTGGGTGGCGGCGGTGTGACGGGAAACCGCAGAATTCAGCTCACACTGCGCTTTACGTATTAAGACCCGTTCGCGGTTACTGATGCTAGTACTGGCGGCGGCGGGAATGTCCCGTCGCCGTTGGTGTATCAGCCAGCATCGCGACAGTCAGTTCGCGAACCCTATCGATATCCCGCGCCTGCGGCACCTCGGCTTCAGTCCTTAAAGTGTCCGCCTGCGCAGCTTCCATCGCGGTGCGCCTGCGCACGAACGTTCCCAGCAGCAGAAAGCCGCTCCCGTCCCTGTCGGCGTGCGTGGCGTCGTAGGCGAACCATTTGTCGTTGGCTCTCACGACATGGGCGAGGTGGCGTTCCTGATCGCAGAGCGCGCAGGCGTGCCCGGAAACGTACCATTGTGGCTGGCTTGCGAACTGCATGGGGATATTCATGGCAATTCATCTGCCAATAGGGGCAATCGCACGTAATGGCCGATTAGAGAGGCCAGTGCCGACAAAACCTGTTATATACAGCACGCTTTCAGTTACCGTTTATAACGCCTGAATCCGGGTGATTGAAGATTTTACCGATGCGCTGCTGCCGAAAAAGGAATATTTGCGCCACGTCGCGACGCACCTGAAGGGCATGTATGGCGCGTCCGAGCAGGCCGAACGGCACGCGGTAGCGAACGGTATCGGAGATCAGAGTACCGCCATCTTTTTCCTCGAAGCGGTGGGTATGATGCCAGAGCGCAAAGGGTCCGGAAAGCTGCACGTCCGTAAAACGATGGGGCGGATGCCAGCTGCGAATCTGCGTGGTCCAGCCGAAAGGAATGCCGCGCAGACTCAGACGGTAGCGAATCAAAGTGCCCGGCTCGATTTGCGGTGTGCTGACGCTTCGCACACGGAAACGCAGCCACGGCGGAGTGATTTCCTCCAGATTTCCGGCGTCGGAAAAGAACGCAAAAACCTCGGCGAGTGGCCGGTCGATCCACTGTTGGCCGCGAAAAGTGTGGAACCGTGTCAGAACCCTATCTTACGTCGTAGAATTGGATTTCAACGCAGCGGACGACACCTCTATGAACATCCATCGCCGTAGTCTCGCTGTTTTGTGTTTGCTCATGGTCGTATTCGCCGCGCGTTTGGCGTGGGGTCAGAGCGCGGAGACGACCTCGAAAGAAGGCTCCGTCACTTTTAAATCCGGCACGAATCTGGTGCCCGTCCCGGTAGTTGTTCGCGATACCAGCGGCCACGCTGTCGGCAATCTCGGAATCGACGACTTCCGGCTTTTCGACAACGGCAAGCCGCAAATGATCTCGAAGTTTACGGTGGAGAAGCTGGCCGTTGCCCCCGACGCGACGATTCCACATGTAGCCGCAGGCGCCGGTAAGCCCTCCGCGGACGGCACCACACCGATACCAGCAAGCACCGACGGTATCGCGGACCGTTTCGTCGCCTACCTGTTCGACGATCTGCACATGAGCCTCTCCGATCTGGTGTATACGCGCGACGCAGCGAAACGCCAGATCGATTCGAAAGCGCACGCTATGGAACGCGCCGCCATCTACTCAACCTCCGGCACGCTGATGCAGGAATTCACGAGCGATCCGGATAAACTGCACGCCGCGCTTGCAGCGCTCGGAACCGGTCACGCTACCGCTACGAAAACCGCGATGCAATCGTCATGCCCGCCAATGACTTATTACATGGGCGACCTGATTTATAACAAGAACGACTCGGGCGCCCTCGCCATTGCGGTCGCCGATACGATACGGTGCGCGAATCTGATGCCCAGTCAGATCGACACCGCGACGCGGATGTCGCAGTCGGCGGCGCGGAATGCGGTGGAGAACGGCGATCGCGATACCGAAGCGGCGCTCGATACGCTGCGCGCGGTGGTTGCCAGAATGGCCACGATGCCTGGGCAGCGGAACATCGTGTTGGTTTCGCCTGGCTTCCTGGTGCTGGACGACCGGCGCGAGGAGCAGACCGCTCTGATTGAGCGCGCGATTCATTCGAACGTGGTCATAGGCGCGCTCGATGCCCGCGGGCTCTACACCGGGAACGGAATACCGGACGCCAGCGAATCGAATGTGAACCCGATGACGATCACGCAGAAGGCTTCCTACAGAAACACCGAAGCGACCGTGCAGTCGGACGTGATGGCGACGCTGGCAGAAGGAACCGGCGGAATTTTCTACCATGGCAGCAACGATTACGACGAAGGCATGGCGCGCACGGCTGCGGCGCCGGAATATCTCTATGTGCTCGGCTTTTCGCCGCTCGATCTGAAGCTCGATGGCAGGTATCACAGCCTGAAAGTCACGCTGACAAATCCGAAACAGCCGGGCATGCATGGCGCGGATTTGCAGGTGCGCAAGGGCTACTACGCGCCGAAGTACGCGGCCGACCCCGCGGAGCAGGAGAAGCGGCAGATCGAAGAAGCCTTTTTTTCGCGCGATGAAGTGCGCGAGTTGCCGGCTACCCTGCTGACGCAGTACTTCAAGGCCGATAACGGCGACGCCACGCTTTCGGCGGTGGCGAAGATCGACGTCAGGCAGTTGCCGTTCCGTAAAGAAGCGGGCAGGAATCTCGACAACCTCACCGTGGTCACCGGGCTGTTCGATAACGACGGCAACTTCGTGACGGGTATCCGGAAGACCATTGAAATGCGCCTGCTCGACGACACCCTGCAGAAGCGCGTCGGTTCCGGTATTGCCGTAAAGACCAGCTTTCCGGTGCATGCGGGCAAGTATGTGGTGCGCATGGTGGTGCGCGATTCCGAGGGGCAGACGATGTCGTCCGCCAGCAGCCTGGTGGAGATTCCGTAAGCGGCTCAGATTGACACGCAAACCTGCACGGCGTGCTGTGAATGCGGATGGTTATAGTCCGGTATTTACGGCTTGCCCTGGTCGGTCTTGCGCTCGCGGGTTACTCGGGCCAGGCACAAACGGAGAGTAGTGCAGATCCCGTTATCGAACAGGCCCGCCAGGCGGCAGTCACTTATGCCCAATCTTTGCTCAGGTACACCGTGCAGCGAACCACCAAGCGTTACCTTGAGGTTCGTTCCGCGCGGATTTCCGGCGTTCACTATACCGGATGTATAGCGGCAGTTCCAGGAGCGAACCAGGCTGACTGCGAGCAGAGGCCGCCAGACACATGGGGAATGCTAGACGTGGTCACCGCCGATGTTGTGACCGATCACGGCCATGAGGTCAGCCTGAATCTCAGAGTGAATGACGCGCCTGCGACCGAAGCAGACGTGGGTAGAGGCGGTTACTGGGGCGAAGGCGACTTCGACGGCGCACTGGAGGCGATACTCGCACCGGCAAGCGCCGGTTGGTTTACAAAGACGCGTTCCGGGACGCTGGCGAAGCGCCCTGCATGGCGCTACGAATACTCGATCGATCATGCGCATTCGGAGTGGCACCTCTCTCAGATGTCCATGATGCGGGGCACGTACCGCTACGCGCCGGCATTCGGCGGAGCGATCTGGACCGATCGGGAGACATCGCGTGTACTGCGTGTTGAGATGCAGGCACGGGATCTGCCGGACGGATTTCCCATGGACAGGGTTCAGTGGGCGATCGATTATGATTTCGTGAAAGTGTGCACTGGGAATTATTTACTCCCCAAACACTCCCAGCTGGATAATTGCCCGCGGAACATAGATAAATGCAGCTGCAATGTGACCGATTTTAAGAATTACAGGGAGTACGTTGCGGACACCAGTATCTCGTTCGGTGATGGGAAGTAGAACGCGGGCCGCGCCTTCCGGACAGTGCAAGTCACCGTCTCGGGCACACCCGGAGCCAGAATACGAACGCGCCAGCGCTTTCTTCCGAAATGGTGCCAGGCAGGCGCCTTGTTGAGAAGCGCATGCGGAGCCCTTCGTGGTCCGGCGGCCCGGACTTCTAACGATTCACCCACGGATTGCTCCAGCGCGGATCCCGAAGCAACTCATCGTCCGTCAGCGACTTCAGAAACTCCACAAGATCTTTCTTATCGCGGTCACTCAGTTTGAGCGGCCTGACGATATTCGACTTATTCGCATCGTCATATTTGCCACCCGCCACATAGTGATCGATCACGTCTTCCAGCGTGGCGAGACTTCCGTCGTGCATATACGGCGCCGTCACCGCAATATTGCGAAGTGTGGGCGCGCGAAATTTCCCAACGTCTTCCGGCCGCTTCGTGTATTCATACGCGCCGCGGTTGGGCGCGGTATACAACGACACGCCCGTATTGAAAAACCCGTCCGCGCCACCCTCGTCCGCGCGCGCCTGGCTCCCGTCGTAACGGATCGAACTGAAGTTCCACCCGTCATGACAGCGGAAACATCTCCCGCGTTCGCTCGAAAAGAAGACCAGTTCGCCGCGCTTCGCCGCCTCCGAAATGGCCCCCGAATCGCCGCTCCAGCGATAGCGATCGTAGGGCGACCTCATGGAAATAATCGTGCGTTCAAACGTCGCCAGCGCTTTCGTGATGTTCGGCAGCGTGTACGGCTCCGCCTCGCCGGGAAACGCGAGCGGGAACAGCCGCCGATAGACCGGCTCCTGGCGGAGACGATCTGCATACTCGCGCTCATGGCCTTTCAGCCCCAGTTCGACAGGTTCCACATTCAGCATCGGCCCCAGCGCCTGCTCTTCCAGCGAGTGGAGCGAGGGGTCCCCCCAGGTCAGCGAAGTCGCATACGCCACGTTCACCAGACTCATGCTGCTACGCGGATGAGCCTGCCCCGTGGCACCCTCCGCGTGAGCGCGGCCGTCTGTAAACGCAAGCTCCTGCCTGTGACACGTCGCGCACGATTCTTTGCCGTTGAACGACATCCGCTGGTCGTAGAACAGATACCGGCCGAGTTCCACCTTCGCCTCGCTCATGGGATTCGCGGCCGGTACCGTGGGCTTCGGAAACCCCGGCGGAATGTTCCACCGGAAGTCCGCCGCAACCGCAATTGTCGCCATGGCTGCGGCTGCTAATCCAAGCGCGGATATTCTCATAGCGGTCATTTTCTGAGCTGTACGACTTCAATCTTCGACAACATACGTACCGATCGCGCACCCGGTTTGTCCTTCGCGGCCACCAGCCGAAAGCGGCCCTGCGCCCCGAACAGCGCCTTCCCGTTCGCGGTATCCGCCAGCAAAATCCGACTATCCACAAAAGCGGGGTCAAGTTCGCCGAGCGAGAACAACACCTGATAGCCGTCCTGCGCCTCCACCAGAACATACGTTGTCAGCGCCTTGCCGCGCAGTTCGCCGCCTTCGGGCACGCCGGCTTTTTTCAGAACGTCGTGCAGCCAGACGCCTTCGTAGACGGTTTCCATGCCATTGTTCGAAGTGCGCGCCGTCGCACGCGGCATCTTCGCCAGATCGTCAGCCGACAGCGACAGCGCCTGTTTGACGTCGCCCGTCACCTGAACCACGCTGGCATCCTGCGCCCAGATACAGCACGAGGCCATCATCGCGAAAAGCAACGTTCGAGTTGTTTTCATAGTCGTATTTTAACCACGACCAATGTCGTGTATTCCGGACACCGGTTCCCTCGCGCTCGCGTGGCTGAGTTGCATCCGGCTGAGTTGTCGTAATATTGAGTCATCCACCGAATGCGCACTGTCTACGGCTTCCGCGCCGCTTCCCTGCTCTGCCTCGCCGCCCTGGGCCTTTGCCAGACCGCGCCTCAGGCGGAGGTCACCTCCAAAGAAACGCCCGTGATCTTCCGTTCCGGCACCAACGTGGTGCCCGTCACCGTCGTAGTGCGCGATTCCAAAGGCCACGCCACGGGCAATCTCAACGTGGAAGATTTCCAGCTCTTCGATAACGGCAAGCCGCAGATGATTTCGAAATTTTCCATTGAAACTCTCGCCCCCGAAGCCGCCGCGAAATCCGACCCCGCGCCAAAAGCGGCTGCGTCCGATACGCCAGCCTCCGGCGCCACACTTGCCGACGCCAATCCCGAAGGCATCCCCGACCGCTTCGTCGCCTATCTTTTCGACGATCTCCACGCCAGCCTGGCCGATCTGGTTTATACCCGGGATGCTGCCAAACGCCAGATCGATTCCTCGTTTCATGCGCTGGACCGTGCCGCCATCTACACCACGTCCGGTCGCCAGATGCAGGAATTCACAAGCGACCGCCAGAAACTGCACGCCGCGCTCGATGGCATCAACGCAGGCACCTCAACCGCCGCCAAAGCGCAGCGTGAAAACAGCTGCCCTCCCGTCGATTACTACATGGGCGACCGCATCTACAACAAGCACGACCTCACGGTCTGGAAAATCGCCACTCGCGACGCCATGGTTTGCGGCAACCTCGGCCCCAGCGATCCCGCCGATCTGGCAGCTATCCAGGAAGCTGATGTCTCCAACTGCGAAATATCGGGTTCATCAGACGGCATCTGCAAGGCCGTGAAGTTCGCTAAGGAATCCGCCCTGTCCGCCGTTCTGAAGGGTGACCAGGACACCGAGGCGTCTCTCGAAATGCTGCGCGCCGTTATCAGCCGCATGGCCGCCATGCCGGGACAGCGTAACATCGTTCTGATCTCGCCGGGCTTCCTCGTCCTCGACGATCGCCACGATGAGCAGATGACGCTCATCGACCGCGCCATCAAAATGAAAGTCGTGATTGGCGGACTCGATGCCCGCGGCCTCTATTCGCAGATTCAGGGCGGCGACGCCAGCGACCGCCTTGCCAGCGCCACTTCCATCGCCGACAAGATTCCCTACCAGGCCGCTGAAACGCTCATGCAGACCGACGTCGTCGCCAACCTGGCCGATGGCACCGGCGGCACTTTCTATCAGGGCACCAACAATTTCGACGACGGTTTCGCGCGTGTGGCCGCCACTCCCGAGTTCCGCTATGTGCTCGCCTTCTCGCCCGGCGATATGAAGCTCGACGGCAAGTTTCACACCCTGAAAGTGACGCTGAAAAATCACGGCGGCCTCGAACTGCAGGTGCGTAAAGGTTACTTCGCGCCGAAATCGGCCACCGACCCGGCGGATCAGGCGAAGCAACAAATCGAAGAGGCTTTCTTCTCGCACGACGAAGTTCACGACCTCCCGGCCGTACTCCAGACCCAGTACTTCAAGCTCGATAACGGCGACGTCACACTCTCCGCGGTCGCCAAAGTCGACGTGAAAAAGCTGACCTTCAAAAAGGACGGCGACCGCAACCGCAACGACATCACCGTCGTCACCGGCGTTTTCGATAACGATGGTAACTTCGTCAACGGCGCGCAAAAAGTAGTGGAAATGCGGTTGCTCGATGAGACGCTCGATAAGCGCCTCACCTCCGGCATCTCGGTGAAAAGCAATTTCGCCGTGCATCCAGGCCGGTATATGGTACGCATGGTGGTGCGCGATTCCGAAGGCCAGACCATGTCGGCACAAAGCAGCCTGGTCGAGATACCGTGATGATGCGGTCGCACAGACTGGCCTCTCTGCTCATGGCGGCGGCCATTCTCCACGCACAGGAATCCCCCGGCCCGGTGATCCGCGCGGAAACCCGCACCGTCCTCGTAGACGCCGTCGTTCTCGATAAGAAGGGCAAGTTCGTCACCGACCTCGCGCAAAAAGACTTCCGCATCCGGGAAGACGGCAAAGAGCAAAAGCTGACCGGCTTTTCGCTCGAAAGCTCCGGCGTTTCCCCCGAACGCCCCACCCGGCATTACATCGCCATGTTCTTCGACACCTCCACCGCCGGTCAGACCAGCCAGATGACCGTCCGGCAGGAAGGGATCCGCTTCGTCGAGGGCTTCGCCACTCCGGATCGCTACATGGCCGTCATCAATTACAACTTCGACGGCGGAGTTCACATCGCGCAGAACTTCACCACGGACGCCGACCTGCTGAAGAAAGCTCTGAGCATGGTGCAGGCCTCCGCGAACTCAACGCCGACTTCCGCCAGTGCCACACCCACCGCGCGCGGCAGCCGAGGCGGAGGCGCGGCCACTGCCGCCAACCCCACCGTCGACGCCTTCGCTTACCGCAACATGCTTCAGTCGCTGCGCAGCGTGATCGCATCGCTCGCCAACATCCGCGGCCGCAAGGCGCTCGTCTTTTTCAGCGGCGGCATGGCGGTCGGCGGAGATCTGCTCTCCGATATCGCCGCTACCGTGGACGCCGCAAACAGAGCCAATGTCGCGATCTACACAATCGGTGCGGGTCCCGGCGCCGCAGGCAATAGCGCCGGTGCCGCTCCCGCCAGCACCAGCCGTGCCGCGCGCGGTGTGCAGATGCCCGCGCTGGGCGTGGATACTATGGATGCCCAGAGCACCACAAGCGTACTCTCCGAAGGCTCCGGCGGCATCGCCTTCCTCACCACCAACGATCTCGCCGCGTCGCTCGGCAAAGTGGCGCAGGAGCAGGACCGGTACTATCTGCTCTCCTACACGCCCACCATCGACTCCCCCGAAGATTCCTGCCACGAACTCAAAGTGAAAGTGGATCGCAGCGATCTCGAAGTGCGCGCGCGCAAAAGCTACTGCACCTCGAAGCCGGCCGACCTGCTCTCCGGCAAACCCGCGGGAACTGCGCTTGAAGCCCGCGCCGCATCCGCCGCGCCCGGCAATATCGCCGCCAAGATGCAGCTCCCCTGGTTCTACACCGCGCCGAATGTGGCGCGCGTGAATGTCGCGATGGAAATTTTCCCGTCGTCTATGAAATTTCAAAAGGAAAAAGGCGGCAAACTCCACGGCGAATTCGATCTCCAGGGCGTAGCATACAAAGCCGACGGAACTGCCGCCGCGCGCGTGGGCGACGTCGTGAAGTTCGATTTCGACACCCAGCAGCAGGTGGATGCATTTCTGCAGATGCCTTACCACTACGAAAACCAGTTCGAAGTCGCGCCCGGCCAATACACCTTCCGCATGGCCTTCACCTCGGGCAGTGCCGACGCCCAGGGTTTCGGGAAAGTGGAAATGCCCCTCAACGTAGCGCCGTGGAATGGCGAAACGCTCGCCATCAGCGGTCTCGCCCTGAGCCGCGACGCGCATCCCGCAGCCGATCTGGCCGCCGGACTCGATGCCTCGCTGCTCGAAGGCCAGCGTCCCCTCGCCGCGAAGGGCACGGAAGTGACTCCCACCGGCGACAGCCGCTTCCACGCGGGGGAAACGGCGTATTACTACTTCGAAGCCTGCGAGCCATTGCTCACCGCCGTCAAGCCGGATGCGCCGCTGCCCCTCATCGGCATTCGCGTTCGCGTTCTCGACCGCGCAACCGGCCAGCGGAAATCCGACACCGGAGCCAGGGCGGCTTCCAATTTCGAACGCGCGGGCAACGCAACAGTCCCGGTAATCTCTACCCTCCCCATCGCCAATCTGCCGCCGGGCGCCTACAAACTGGAAGTCTCGGTCATGCGCGAAGCCGGCGATCCGGTCACCTCTACCGTCGATTTCGATATAAACTGAAACAGCCGCAGAGGAGGCGCTACGGTGAAGGCAACAGCTTGGGCAGTTTCAGCGATAGCCGCCGTCGCCTTCGCCGCGCAACAGCCGCCCGATCCGATCATCGAAGTGGCCCGCACCGCCGCCGCGTCGTACCAGCAATCTCTTCCCGATTACATCGTCAAACGCACCACTAATCGCTACAAAGGCACTCGCCACACGTACGACGTAACCACATGGGATTCCGTCGATACGGTCACAGGCGACGTCACAGCCGTACATGGCAAAGAAGTCTACTCGAACATTACGATAGACGGAATCCCTGCTGCGGAGCTTCCGAACCGCGGCTCGTGGTCGGCCGGCGAATTCACCACATTGCTGATGGCGATTCTTCCGCCCGAAAGGGCCGCCACGTTCACGCACCAGCGCAACGAACAACTCCGCAATCGCGCCGCTGGACGCTACGATTTCGCCGTCGACCAGTCGCACTCCGCCTGGCGCGTCGCCGCCGACCACCTGCCCGGCACACACGGCGCTCAGAATTATTCGACAGCCTATGGAGGAACAATCTGGATCGACAAGCAAACGGGTCAGGTGCTCAGGATCGAAATGTCCGCCCGTGGTCTGCCTGCGTGGTTCGCGCTCAGCTCGATCGAAACCCACATCGACTTCGATTTCGTGCAGATCGGCGATCAGAAGTATCTGCTCCCCTCCCACTCTGTTTCTCTGACCTGCCAGAGAGACGGCGCGGTCTGCCTGAAAAATGAAACTGTCTTCGTGCACTACGATAAGTTCGATTCCAGCACCAGCATTTCCTTCGAGGACTCCGCAAAGTGACCCAGCGAAAATTCGAGCTACAATAACCTGCATGAAGTTGTTGCCCTGCTTCGTTGCAGTTGCACTAGCCCTCGCCCCACGCGCGCAGGCTCAGCCACCAGTGCCCACTCTCCACGCCGAAACCCGCGTCGTCCAGATCGAAGTCAGCGTCAGAGATGCAGCCAATCACCCGGTAACCAACCTCGCAAAGAAAGACTTCCTCGTCACCGACCAGGGCAAACCGCGCGCCATCGATATCTTCAGCGTCGATTTCCATGCACCAGCCGGCGCGCCCACAAACCTGAGCGCACCAGCCCAACCCGGCGTCTTCTCCAATCGCAACGCAACCCCGCAAAACACCGCCGCCCATTCCACCGTTATCCTGCTCGACCACGTCAACATCGAGAGCTTCGCCATCACCGCCATGGAACGCCAGGGCGTGCTCGACCTCATGAACAAGGTGAATCCCGATGAGCGCATCGCCCTCTACATCATCGGCAAACTCCAGGGCGTCATTCTTCTGCAGGACTACACCACCAACCGCGCCCTGCTTCTCAAAAGCATGCGCGACTACATGCCCCGCTACATGTCTTCCACTCCTTCGGATTTCCCGCAGCCCAAACCCGCGAAAATCGATGGCGACCACGCTCCGCCTCCGCCCCAGAGCGCGTTGCTCGTCGAGAACACCGTGGAAGATGTGCGCCTCTCGCTCCAGTCCCTTGCCGCGCACCTTGCCCTCGTGCCGGGGCGCAAGAGCGTGTTCTGGATCTCGCAGGGCTTTAGCCCCAGGGCCATGCACGGCCCCGCCTGGGAACCGAAGAACACTGACGATTTCGAGCCCACGTCCGCCTGGGCCGATACCATCGCGACACTGAACGAAGCGGATGTCGCGCTCAACGCAGTGGACGCCAACCCCAAAGCCCGCGTACCGCTTCACGGCGTTCCTCTGCTCATGAAGCAACTGGCCGAAGCCACCGGCGGCCAGGGTTATTTCGGCGGCAGCAATGAAATCGCCAGTGAACTCGCCATCGGCATCAACGACTCGCGCGCCACCTACACCCTCGGCTTCTACCTCGCCGAGGCCGACCGCGACGATGCCTTCCACGACGTCAAAATTCAGACCACCCGCCCCGGCGTGCAGCTTTCCTATCGCCAGGGCTATTACGCCGGCGCCACCGACCTGCCCGTCACGAAGCCCGAGAAGGACGAACTGCTCGAAACCGTTCTCCTCAACCAGGTCGATTCGCAGGATGTCGGCATTGCAGCCAAAGTCGACGCCACGCCCGGCACTCCGCGCGGCACCGCGAACATTCGCATGAACCTCGATACGCGCACCCTGTCGCTAAAGGAACAGAACGCCGCCTGGTCGGGCAAAGTCGACGAGATGTTCGTCGAACTGAATGAAGCGGGCAGAACGCTCGCAAAGATCTCCGATACGAAGAGTTTCGAATTCACCGCCGCCGACCGCGAACGCTTCACAAGCGGGGGCGTCACATGGCCGCTCTCCATCCCGCTGATGCCCGGCACTGTCAAACTGGCCATCATCGTACGCGACAAAACCACGGGCCGCATCGGCTCGCTGACTATCCCCGTTCACTTTTGACCGGCAGGCGCAGGTCGCAGACACGGACGCCGCGCACCTGGTCCACCACGCCGCCCTGCAGTTTGCCGACTACGCCAATTTCCACGCCGCTGTCCCCGAAGCCAAAGAATGCGCCGACCGGAATGAATTTATTGAAGAAGACGAGATGGACAAGCGCTTTGAAGAAATGCTACGTTCCTGAATGCGGCATCCGGTGGACGCCGCCCGCTGCCCCGCCATCAAAGAGAAGACATGCAGGGCATCAGCGATCACCTGAGAGATGGTGCGTTCTATGGAAAAAGCCCGCGCCGACACCCCCTTGCATCCGGACCGCGAAAGGCGTAGCGTTTAAACGGGAGTTAAAACGAAATGACCATCTCATTAAACCCATCGCGACACCATGTGCGGCTTTCTATTCTCGCCATCGTAGGCGGCGTCGTCGGAATACCGATGGCAGTGCTTGGCCTGTTATTCCTGGCACAAACAATCGTCCACTAAGCCGAGGAGCTATTTCTTCGTTTCGTCGCTGAAGATCTTTATCGCCATGTAGTCCATCACCTTGGCCTCATTGCGTGCGATGCCGTAGTATGCCGATTTCAGCAACTGATCGCGACGGGTCTGCAGCGTCTCCCGTATCGTCTGCTGCACGCGCGGATCGTTGAGTTCGCGCTGGCCCGCCGGCTCGCGCGAAATCACCTTCAGTATGCGGTACCCGTCCTGGCTCGGAATGATCGGCGATACAGTCCCCGGCCGCATCTGAAGCACCAGCTTCTTCAGTTCCGGGCTGGATTTATCCAGTGAAGATTCCGCAATAAATCCCAGATCCCCGCCGTTCGGCGCCGATTGCGGATCTTCCGAGTAATTCTCAGCCAGATTGGCGAAGTCCTCGCCCTGCTTGAGTCGAACTTCCAGCGCCGCAATCTTCTGCCGCGCCTCCGCTTCATTCTTCGCTTTGTCGTTTTTCAGATTCCGGACATTCGGATCCACGCGCGGCGTCACCAGAATCTGCGCCATATGAACCTGCGGTTCCGGCAGATTAAAGCTGGGGCGATTGGCGTTGTAGAAATCCGAAACGTCCTTATCGGAAATCGTAATCTTCGACGAAATCTCTTTGTTGAACAGCAGCTTGACGCTTTCGTCTTTGCGAATATGTTCCTTGAGCTTATCGAGCGTCAGTCCCCATTCCTGCAGCTGTTTGTCGAACTCTTCGGTCGTGTAAGGCGCCTTCATTTCGTTCAGGCGCGTCGTGACCTGCCCGTCGGTAGCCACTAAACTGGCTTTCTCCGCGCGCTGGAACATGATCTCGTTATCCACCAGCGAGCCCAGGATTTCGATCCGCCGCAGCTGAATCTGATCCGCGTTCTCGCCTTCACCCTGTGCGGGAAACTGCGACTTGTAGTTGCTGTCGATCTCGGTATAGTAAATCGGCCGGCCGTTCACGGTGGCCGCCACGCCAGCCGGCACGGAGGTGCTGCAGGACGTCAGCAATACCGCAAGACCGCTTGCCAGGCCAGCTAAAGTTACGGCTCGAAGACTTATCATCGATGAGCCTTCATTATAATGTCCCTTACCTTATGAAGACGGGAATCAGACTATGAGCGCAGTGAAGAATCAAATGAACGCAGGAATCGTCGGCACCGGAGCCATCTCGCACAAGCACGCCCAGGCCTACGCCAACATCGGATTTCGTGTCGCCGCCTGCACCGATATAAACCCGGCCAGCGCCCAGGCCTTCGCCGCCATGTACGGCGGCGTAGCCGTCGCCTCGGTCGAAGATATCTGCCGCCTGCCCGATGTCGATTTCGTCGACGTCTGCACCTTTCCCAACTTTCGCCTCGAACCCGTCCGTCTGGCCGCGAAGTACGGCAAGCATGTCCAGGTGCAAAAGCCCATGGCCACCAATGTCGCGGTAGCCCAGGGCATGATCGACGTGGCCCGCCAGGCCGGCATCATACTCGGCGTCGCCAGCCAGCATCGTTTCGACGATTCCAGCATCTTCCTCCGCAAAGCCATCGACGCCGGTCGCCTTGGCCGCCTCATCCAGTGCGACGCCTACGTCAAGTGGTTCCGCTCCGCCGAATACTACTCGCGCCCCATCAAAGGCAGCTGGGCGGTCGAAGGCGGCGGCGCTCTCATCAACCAGGCCATCCACCAGATCGATATTCTTCGCTGGCTCGCCGGCCCGGTCCAGGACATTCAGGCCATGTGGCAGCTCGGAGCCCTCCACAAGATCGAATCCGAGGACGTCGTGAACGCTCTGCTCCGCTTCGAAAACGGCGCCACCGGCGTCATCCAGGCTTCCACCGCGCTCTGGCCCGGCTATTCCGAACGCGTCGAACTCCACGGCACCAAAGGCACCGCCATCGTCACCGGCGACCAGCTCACCACCTGGGACGTCCAGGACGATTCCGCCGCCAGTGAAACCGATCCGCCGCCTCTCTCCACCGGCGTAGCCTCCGGCGCTTCCGATCCCATGGCCATCTCGCTCACCCCGTTCGAACGCCAGTTCCGCGATTTCGGCGATGCCATCCGCAACAACCGCCAGCCTCTCGTCGGAGGTGAGGAAGGTCTCGCCGCCCTCGAAATCGTCGAGCGTATCTACGCCCAGTGCCGCAAATGACCTTCACCAAATCCCAACAACTTTTCGAACGCGCCCAGCGTGTGATCCCCGGCGGCGTCAACTCCCCCGTGCGCGCCTGGCGCGGCGTCGGCGGTACACCGCCCTTCATCGCGCGCGGCGAAGGCTCGCATATTTTCGACGCCGATGGCAACGAATACATCGACTACATCGGTTCGTGGGGACCGCTTCTGCTCGGCCATCGCCATCCCAAGATCCTCGCGGCCATCGAAGAGGCCTTAACCCGCGGTACCAGCTTCGGAGCGCCCACCGAAGAGGAGATCGACCTGGCCGAAACCATCCGCGACATGGTCCCTTCCATGGAAATGGTCCGCCTCGTGAACTCCGGCACGGAAGCCACCATGAGCGCCCTGCGCGTCGCCCGTGGCTTCACCGGCCGCGACCTCACCATCAAATTCGAAGGCTGCTACCACGGCCACGTCGATTCGCTTCTCGTCAAGGCGGGCTCCGGCGTCGCGACACTCGGCCTTCCCGATTCGCCCGGCGTTCCCAAAGGCTTCAGCGACACCACCATCGCTCTGCCCTTCAACAACGCGGAGGCGGTCGGACAGGCCTTCGCCAATCACGGCCCGAAAATAGCCGCCATCATCGTCGAACCGGTCTGCGGCAACATGGGCTGCATCCCGCCAGTGCCAGGCTTCCTCGAAGCCCTGCGCGCCATCTCAGCCGCGCACGATTCGCTCCTCATCTTCGACGAAGTGATGACCGGTTTCCGCGTCGCACCCGGCGGCGCACAGCAACTCTATGGCATTAAACCCGACCTCACCACGCTCGGCAAAGTCATCGGCGGTGGTCTCCCCATCGCAGCTTATGGCGGGCGTCGCGACATCATGGCGCACGTCGCTCCCAGCGGTCCCATCTATCAGGCCGGTACGCTCTCCGGCAATCCGCTCGCAGTCAGCGCCGGCCTGGCCATGCTGCGATACATTCAGCGCAACCCGGATATCTACCAGCAGTTCGACGCAGCCACCGCCGCGCTCGCGGCCGGCGCGCCGAAGGGCGTCACCGTCAATCGCGTCGGTTCCATGATGACGTGGTTCTTCACTCCCGCGCCGGTCACCGATTACGACACCGCGAAGCACAGCGAAACGGACCGTTTCAAGCGCTTCTTCCACGCCATGATCGAACGCGGCATCTACCTGCCGCCCTCGCAGTTCGAAGCCCTGTTCGTATCCACGGCTCACTCGGCGGAAGATCTCAAACGAACGGTCGAAGCCGCCCGCCAAAGCTTCGCCATCGCGAACAGTTAGGCCGCTTCCGCCTCGGCCTGCGTAGCGAATATCGGCAGCACGGTGTCGGTGTGCGTGATCTCAAAGATCGTGCGCACACGCGCCGACATTCCCACCAGCGCGTACTTAAACCCGTTGCGCTGCGTGTGCGACCAGTGCCCCAGCAACACTCCCAGCCCGGCCGAGTCGATATACGGTACTTCCGAGAGATCGATCATAACGCCCTTCAGCCCGGGCCCACGAAGCATCGACTGCAGCTCGAACATGGTCCCCAGCACAAACGGCCCCTTCAGTCTGAATACGGTAACGTCGGGCGACTGGCTCGCCTCCCGCTCCACCACCATCGTGTCCATGGCTGGAATGATAACCAAAATCAGCCTTCGCTTGTATGAATGTTCAGTGACAGCCGAAGCGCCGCGCAGCCTGCCGCCCGGCCCGCCGGCCACTGTCGGCTAAAATGAGGACTCCGTGCCCGCCTACTCGCTCTGGACAGCCGCTGCCCTCTTCATCGTCGCGGCCGTCCTGTGGAAACCGCTCGAACGCGATCGCGCCCGCGTCCGCACCGCCTTCGGACTCCTTATACTCTGGGCCGCTTTCGCCCTCTTCGCCGGCGCCGCGTCGCACTGGAACTCGCCCACGCGTGTGGCCTCCGAAATCGCCCGCACACTGCTCATCCTGGCCGGAATACAAGTCGGCTTTCTCGTCGCCTTCGATCTCGTCCTGCGCCGCGTCAGACTCCCTAAGTTTGCCAGTGAAATCGCCATCGTCGCGGCCTACATCGCGGCCCTTTTTCAACTACTCAACCGCCTCGGGGCCGACGCCACGGGTCTGTTCGCCACCTCAGCCGTCGCCACCGCCGTCGTCGGCCTCGCCTTGCAGGACATGCTCAGCAACATCGCCGGCGGCATCACTCTCGAACTCGAAGGCGGCATGGAAGCCGGCGATTTCATTCGCTGCGGCGATCATTCCGGCTTCGTGCAACACGTTCGCCTCCGCCACACCGCCGTCACCACCGCCGATGGAGACACCGTCATCCTCCCCAACAGCCTCCTGATGCGCTCGCCCGTCGTGATCGTTTCGAAGTTCCACCGCTACTTCATTCCGTTCTCGATGCCGTACTCGCGTAGCCCGCAGGAAATTATCGAGGCCATCGAACTGGCGCTGCGCAGTTCTCCTCTGCCCGGCGTGGCCTGGGAACCGCAACCCCAGTGCCTCGTGCAGGAACTGAGCCCCGGCCATATCCGCTATACCGCCGTGGTCTGGCTCACCAACCCCGGTCTCGATGTCGAACCGGTCTCCGCCGCGCTCAACCGCATCTACTTCGCGCTCGAACGCGCCGGCATTCCCGCCGCCGAGATCTCTTACCTGGTCGAAACCCGCACCGCCGCCCTGCCCACCGAAGAAGCCAGCCCCGCGGATATCCTGCGCCGCACGCCCATCTTCCGCCTCCTCGAAGACAAAGAGCTGTCCGAACTCGCCGCGAAACTCCATCGCCTCAGCTTCGCGCCCGGCGAACACATCCTCCGCCAGGGCGATGCGGGCGATTCCATGTACTTCGTCGTTGCCGGCCGCGTCAGCATCGCCTACCGCGCCGTTGACGGCTCGGAAACCGATCTCGCCACCTTCGAATCCGGCGATTTCTTCGGCGAAGCCTCGCTCCTCACCGGCGAAGCCCGCACCGCTACCGCCACCGCTATTTCCCGCGTTACCTGTTACCGCCTCGATAAATCCGGCCTCCAGCACACCATGGAACTCCAGCCGGATCTCGCCGAAGATATGTCGGTCATCATGGCCCACCGCCAGATCGAACTCGCCGCCGCCCGCGAGAAGCTGGATCGCGAAACCGCTCTCCGCCGCGAGGCCGAGAGCCAGACCCAGATGCTGGCCCGCATCCGCCGCTTCTTCTGTATCGGGAGTTCCTCCGCAAGCGTCTGAACCCTGCTCTGAACCCTGCATGGCAGCGCGCAGCGACCGGTGATAAAGTTGAATCCATGCAAGTTCAGCGCACACCAGCAGTGCATGACGTCGTCGTAATCGGCTCTGGCGCCGGCGGCGGCACCACGGTCAAAGTTCTCACCGATCTCGGCATCAACGTCACCCTCCTCGAAGCCGGTCCCATGCTGAATCCGGCCACCGATTTCAAGGAACACATGTGGCCGTGGGACGTCAACCATCGAGGTTCCGGCCCCAACGCCGAATCCTATTTCGGCAAACAGCAATGGGGCTATTTCAATGCGCCCAACGGCTATTGGGACGTCCCCGGCGAGCCCTATTCCATAGCTCCCGGCGAGGACTTTAAGTGGTTCCGATCGCGAATCATAGGCGGCCGCACCAACCACTACGGCCGCATCTCGCTGCGTTTTTCCGATTACGATTTCAAGCCGCAACAATTCGACGGTCTCGGTTTCGATTGGCCACTCACCTATGAGGAAATGTCGCCCTGGTACGATAAAGCCGAGGAATTCATCGGCGTCACGGGCACGCACGAAGGTCTTCGCAGCGCGCCCGACGGCAAGTTCCTGCCGCCCATCGCGCCCCGCGTTCACGAGATGCTGGTGCAGCGCGCCGGCAAGAAACTCAACATCCCCGTGATCCCCTCGCGCATGGCCATGCTCACGAAGAGCATCAACGGACGCGCCGCCTGCCACTATTGCGGCCAGTGCGGACGCGGTTGCCGTGTCGCCGCCGCCTTCACCTCCAGCCAGGCCATGATCTTCCCCGCCATGAAGACCGGCAAGCTCAACATCATTACCGGAGCCATGGCCCGCGAACTCATCGTGAACGATGAAGGCCTCGTCAGCGCCGTCTCTTATATCGATAAGGCCACACGCAGCGAAAAGCAGATCCGCTGCCGCGCTGTAGTCGTCGCCGCCAGTGCCTGCGAATCCGCCAGACTCCTGCTCAATTCGAAGTCGACGAAATTCCCGAACGGCGTGGCAAACGGTTCGGGCCAGATAGGCAAAAACCTGACCGATACGGTCGGCTACTCGCTCGGCGGCAACATACCGGCGCTCGAAAATATGCCGCGCCACAACTGCGATGGCATCGGCGGCATGCACGTTTACGTGCCGTGGTGGGAACTCGAGAAGAAGAACAAGGATTTCCCGCGCGGCTATCACATCGAAATCGGCGGCGGCCTCGGCATGCCGCAGCTCGGATCGTTCCGCGGCGTGGCGGCGGGCGCCGGCTATGGCGCAGGCATCAAAGCGGCCGCCCGCCAGCAGTACGGCACCAACATCAGCTTTGCCGGACGCGGCGAAATGATTCCCAACGAATTCTCCTGGTGCGAAATAGACAATGCGAAAGTCGATCAGTGGGGCATTCCGGTGTTGAAGTTCCACTGGATTTCGCAGCAGTATGAGATCAAGATGGTGCAGCACATGCACGATACCTTCACCGCCATGATCGAAACCATGGGCGGTCGCGTAGCCAACCGCCCCTTCGATCCGGCGGCCAACATCTCCAAGGGCGGCTTCATCATTCACGAAGCGGGCACCGTCCGCATGGGGGACGATCCGAAGAAATCCGCGCTCAATAAGTGGTCGCAGGCGCACGAAGTCAAGAACCTGGTGGTGGCCGATGCCGCGCCGTTTAACGGCAATCCCGATAAGAACGTGACGCTCACCATCGTCGCCAACGCCTGGCGCGCCGCCGAACATCTGGCCGATGAAATGAAGAAAGGAAATGTCTGAGATGAGCGATACCTCACGCCGTGAACTATTCCGCATCGTCGGCACCACACTCTTATCCGCGGAGCTGATCTCCGCGCAGGACGCGAAAGACGCCCATGCCGGCATGTCGATGCCCGCCGCCGGCACCGCGCCGCGATCTCTCAACGGCGGCCCCAACTTCGTCCCGAAATATCTCAAGCCGCACGAATTCAAAACGCTGCGGGTTCTGGGCGATCTCATCATGCCCGCCGATGCCACGTCGCCCGCGGCATCGGAAGCCGGCGCGGCCGAGTTCATCGACTTCCTCTGCAGCCGCAATGAAGACCTCGCAAACATCTTCGATGGCGGTCTGACCTGGCTCGATCAGTACATGATCCACAAGTACGATTCCGACTTCCTGACGTCCAAGCCAGCCGAGCAGAAGGCCCTGCTCGATCTCGCCTACGGTGGCAGAACCGCCGCGCCCGAAGTCGCCGCCGGACAGCAGTTTTTCACCTGGGCCCGCAACATGGTGGTGGATGCGTACTACACCAGCCCGGTGGGCGTGAAGGATATCGGCTACATGGGCAACACCGTCGTGCCCGCGCCCTTCGGAGTGCCTCAGGAAGCCGTCGATTACGTACTCAAACGCAGCCCTTTTGGCTCGTAACCAAATAGCGGGCTATTGGATCGCCGCCACCAGGCTGCCGGTCTGGTGCAGCAGGTCCAGCCTCGCCCTTTCCTGGCTGAACTGCGCATCGTAAAACTCGATCCACTTTTCGCTTTCATCGATACGCGCCTGTTCCAGCTCGCGCAGCGTCGCGCGGCCGTCGTTGAGCTGATCGAGCGCGAGGGTGAGGCGGTCGCGCGCAAGGTCGAGATCTTCCTTCGCCAGATCCGCCGCGAGTTTTGCGCGATTGACCGCCACATAGCTCTGGTGCACGCTCATGGTGATGCGGTCCTTCACGCTTCGCATTTCAACGCGCAGGTGCTCCTCGTCGGTTTCGAACTGAGCGATGGCAGTCTTGATACCGGTGCCCGAAAAGATCGGTATCTGGATGGAAGCGCCAATTTCGCCGTTATTATGCTGGAATTTCGAAAAATATTGCTGGATATTGTTGTAATTAGCGAATAGCGCGTACTGCGCCACCAGATCGATCTGCGGCAATCGGCGCGCTTCGGTGCCCTTGATCTCCAGACCTTTCGCGATCAGCAGCGATTGCAGACGCCTGATATCGGGGCTCTCCACCAGAGCTGTCGCGACCGCCGCGGCTTCATCCACCGAAACCACCGGCTGCGTGCGATCGGCTGCCGACGGCGCCACCAGATCGTTCGCACTATAGCCGAGCGCGATGGCGAGATTGCGTTCCGCCATGTCGCGGTCGGCTTCCAGATTACTGAGGCGCACACGCGCGCGCGTGATGTTGACCTGAGCCTGGCGACTTTCGATGGGTAGTTCCCTGCCCTCGTCGACGCGAGCCTGCACCGTATCGAGCACCTTCTGAAAGCTATCCACCTGGTTGCGCGCCGTGTCGATGGTGCGGCTGGCGCGATCCGCATCCAGATACAACCCGGCGATCTGCCAGGCCACATCGTCGCGCTTCTGCGCCACGCCAAAGGTGCCGCTCTTCGCCGTTTCGCGCTGCTGCTCAATGGCGTAATGCTGCGGCCGGTTGAAGATGTCCTCGCTGGCGCGGGCCTGAATAACGGAGGGTGCGGAACCTTCAATGCTGAGCGGCATGCCGTTGTTGTAAGCCAGGCCGGAACCCGCACCCACGTGCGGATAAAAAGGGTCCTGCGCGAGCGGCACGCCCTGCGCGGCTCGCAGCTGATCGAGTTTGGCCAGCGTCACGTCGGGATTGCGTGTCAGGCCCAGATCGATGGCCTGCTTCAAGGTCAGGGTATAGGTTTCAGCTTGAGCCGAGACCGCCAGCACGGCAAAGAAACAGAAAATGCGCATGAACTATTCGTAGCGCAGTGCTTCTGTTGGATTCAACCGCGAGGCGCGGCTGGCCGGCAAAATCCCGAAAACCAGGCCCACCAGACTCGAAACCGTGAAGGCGATCACGATGGACCAGATCGAGATAGGAATGTTGAGATCCGTGAAAAACCGGACGCTCAGCGGCATCGCAACGCCGACGATGATTCCGAGCGTACCGCCCGAAAGGCTGATCAGCACGGCTTCCAGCAGGAACTGCAGCAGAATATCGCGGCGCGGCGCGCCCACCGCCTTGCGCAGGCCGATTTCGCGCGTGCGCTCGGTCACCGTCACCAGCATAATATTCATGATGCCGATGCCGGAAATGACCAGCGCTATAGCGGAGACCAGCACCAGCACCAGCGTCAGCACCACCGCGATACTCTTCGCCGCCGCCAGAATGCCACTGAGATTTTCCACCTTGTAGGTCGCGCCCACGCGGTGGCGGCTCTGCAAAAGCTCCTGCACTTCGGTGGTGACGGTTTCCACGTCCGCCGGATTCCGCACCTGCACGTAGAGCGGATCGATACGTTCCACAGGAACGAAATATTGCTGCACCGTGATTGGGATCAGCACAGTCTCGTCGTTCAGTTCCGACTGGCCGAACGTATCCACCTTCTCGCGAAAGGTGCCAATAACCGTGAATTGCAGGCCGCGGATCTTAATCGTCTGCCCCACCGCGGCGGCCTGGCTTCCGAAGAGTTTGAGGGCCAGTTTTTGCGTGAGCAGCGCCACTTTCTGGCGCAGGCTGATATCGCTGGCATCGAGAAAACGGCCCGCGGGCACTACGATATTGCGCACCGGCTTGTAGTATTCGTCCGAGCCGATGACAAGCAGGCGCTGCTCGCGGCCGTTGATAAACATGGAATCGTAGTTACTTTCGATGCCCGTGGCCGCCGTGATTTTAGCGGCCAGTTGTTCGCGAACGGCCTGCACGTCGCTCGTTTTGATGTAATCGGCGCTGACCTCGGCGGACGAGGATTGCGTGCCGATCTCATACGACGCGAAAATCATGTTGGAGCCGACGCCTTCGATCTGATCGAGGATGTAGGTCTGGCTGGTAAGCGAAATCGTGACCACCAGGATCACCGAGGCCGTGCCGATCACCATGCCAAGCGCCGTGAGCATAGAGCGCACGGGATTGTGGCGCAGGGCCAGCATGCTGAATCGAAGAGCTTCGCCGATGTGCACTTGTTCTCCCAGTGTATCGGGTGTCACAGAGAGCTTGGCGCAAAACGTGCATAGTATAGAAACGATGGATAAATCCAGTAAAGCTTTCGGTGCGCCCGGCATGGAGCCGCGCTGGACGCATGGCAACAAAGAAGGCGTCGGAACGGCCTATGCGGCGTCGAGCCGGGTCTGGTTCACGCTCTGGAAAGGCATTCTCACCGAAGCTTATTTCCCCACTGTGGATCGTCCGCAATTGCGCGACATGCAGTTTCTGATTACCGACGGCAAGTCGTTTTTTCACGAGGAGAAGCGGCATCTGGATTCGAAATCGCACCGGCTCTCGGAGCACGGCCTCGGCTACCGCTCGGTGAATTCCGATCCCGCGGGGCGCTATTCCATCGTCAAAGAGATTATCGCGGACCCGCAATGGGCATGCATATTGCAGCATGTACAACTGACCGGCGACGAATCGTTCATGGCGGGTCTGCGGCTTTATGCTTTGTGCGCGCCGCACATGGAAGTCGCGGGGTGGGGCAACAACGGCTCGGTGATTGAACTGGCGGGCCGCAAGATTCTGCTGGCGGAACGCAAAGGCACCTGGCTGGCGATGGCGGCTACGGTGCCGTTTTCGCGCGCTTCCTGCGGCTATGTGGGCGCGAGCGACGGCTGGACGGATCTTGCCTCCAATTTCCGAATGGATTGGGAGTTTGACCGGGCGCCCAATGGCAATATCGCGCTGACCGGCGAACTGGATCTGGGTGGCACGCGCGAGTTCACGCTCGGTCTGGCGTTTGGCAACAGCCAGCACCACGCGGTGTGCAGGCTTCTCGAATCGCTCACTGCGCCGTTCGCGGAGCACAGGAAGCGGTTTACCGATCAATGGGCCTCAACCGCAACCAATCTGCTGCGGCTCGGCGAGGCTTCGGGCGATGGCGGAAATCTGTTTCGCTCCAGCTTCGATTTGCTTTGCGCGCACGAGGATAAATCGTATCCGGGTGCGTTTATCGCGTCGCTTTCCATCCCGTGGGGAGAGGTGGCGGGCGACGAAGATCAGGGCGGCTATCACCTGGTCTGGACGCGCGACATGGTGAACAGCGCGACCGCCATGCTGGCTGCCGGTGACCGCATAACGCCACTGCGGGCGCTGACGTATCTGAACGTTTCGCAGCATGAAAACGGCGGCTTCTCGCAGAATTTCTGGATCAACGGCGACGCCTACTGGAGCGGGATTCAGCTGGATGAAACCGCCTTTCCCATTCTGCTCGCCTGGCGGCTGAAGCTGGAAAATGCGCTGCAGCAGTTCGATCCGTATCCGATGGTGCTGCGCGCGGCGGCTTACCTGGTTCGGCACGGGCCGCTGACGCCGCAGGAACGCTGGGAAGAAGCCAGCGGCTATTCGCCTTCCACGCTGGCATCGAATATTGCGGCGTTGATTTGCGCGGCGTGCTTTGCGCGGGATCGCGGCGATGAAGCGACGGCCAACTATCTGGAAGAATACGCGGATTTCCTCGAATGCCATGTCGAGGCCTGGACGGTGACAACCGAAGGCACGCTGCTCGCGGGAATTACGCGGCATTACATCCGCATACATCCGGAGCGTGCCGATAATCCGGCGCCCAATGAAGACCCCAACCACGGGGATCTCGCGATCGCCAACAGCCCGCCCGGCGCGCGAAGCGTCTTCCCCGCCAAAGAGGTGGTGGATGGCGGGTTTCTCGAACTGGTGAGGCTCGGCATTTGCAAAGCGGACGATCCGGTGATTATGGATTCGGTGCGCGTGATCGACGCCGTGCTGAAGACGGACACGCCGTTCGGCCCCAGCTGGCATCGTTACAACCACGACGGGTATGGACAACGCGACGACGGCAGTGCGTACCAGAGCTGGGGGACGGGGCGCGTCTGGCCGCTGCTGACCGGCGAGCGTGGCCATTACGAACTGGCCGCCGGAAGAGATCCCGCACCGTTTATCAAGGCGATGGAAGGCCTGGCGTCATCGACGGGCCTGTTGCCGGAACAATCGTGGGATCGCGAGGATCGGCCGGATGCGTACATGTATTTCGGATGTCCCACGGGGTCTGCGATGCCGCTGATGTGGGCTCACGCGGAGTATATTAAGCTGCTGCGATCCGCCAAAGATGGCAAAGTCTGGGATCTGATTCCGGAAGTTGCGCAACGCTATTCCGGCAACACCGCGCCGCGCTGTCGGTTTGAAATCTGGAAGCCGATGCGGCAGGTGAAGAGCATCAAGCGCGGCTTTACGCTTCGCGTACAGGCTCCCGGAGGTTTCCGTCTGCACTGGTCGGCGGACGACTGGCAGACCGTGCACGATATCGATTCGGCGACCACCATACTGGGTGTGGAATTCGCCGATGTTCCGACGGCAATCGGCAACAGGATACGGTTCACGTTCTTCTGGCTGGTCAGCGCTTCGTGGGAGGGGCGAGACTACGAAGTGCAAGTCCGACCGTAGTCGGACTAAAGGTGTTCGTGCGATAACTGATTTAGACTGTCATCTCAAAAAATTATGGACGCTTCGCATTCGGATGCACTTGTTTTTTTCGGCGCGACGGGAGACCTCGCATATAAGCAGATTTTTCCGGCGCTTCAGGCGCTGGTCAAACGGCATGGCCTGAACATTCCCATCGTCGGAGTGGCGAAGGCCGGATGGAATCTGGATCAGCTCAAAGCCCGCGCGCACGACAGCATTGCCGCGCATGGCGGAGTGGAGGACGGCGAGTTCGCAAAGCTGGCCGGGCTGCTCCAGTATGTGGATGGCGATTACTCCGATCCGGCCACTTACACGCAGCTCCGTGAAGTGCTTGGAGAGAGCCAGCGTCCGCTGCATTATCTGGCGATTCCGCCGAGCATGTTTGCCACGGTCGCCGAAGGCCTGGAAAAATCGGGCTGTGCCAAAAACGCGCGCGTGGTGGTGGAGAAGCCCTTTGGCCGCGATCTGGAATCGGCGCGGGAACTGCATCGCATCCTGAATCAGGTTTTTCCGGAAGATGAAATTTTCCGGATCGATCATTTTCTCGGTAAAGAGCCCGTGCAGAATATTCTCTACACGCGCTTCGCCAATATGTTTCTGGAGCCGCTGTGGAACCGGACGCACGTTTCCTCCGTGCAGGTCACCATGGCGGAGAATTTCGGAGTGCAGGGCCGGGGCGCGTTCTACGAAGAAGCCGGGGCGATTCGCGACGTGGTGCAGAATCATCTGTTCCAGGTGCTGGCATGCCTCGCGATGGATCCGCCCACCGGAGAAGCGAAGGATGCGATACGCGATGAAAAATCCCGCGTGCTGAAAGCGGTGCGGGCGCTGAGTCCGGACGACGTGGTGCGCGGCCAGTTCAAGGGTTACAAACAGGAAAAAGGCGTGGCGTGCGATTCGACGGTGGAGACGTACGCCGCTGTCAGACTGTTCGTCGACACATGGCGCTGGGCCGGCGTGCCGTTCTATATTCGCGCGGGGAAATGCATGCCCGTCACCTCTACCGAGGTGGTTGTGAGATTCAATCGTCCGCCTCGGGAAACCTTCGAGCAGGGTTCGCCGGGCCGGCCCAACCGCCTGCGGCTGCGTGTCAGCCCGGAAGTCGTGATCGCGCTGGGGATGCGCGTCAAGCTTCCCGGCGAACACATGGAGGGCGAAGACGTGGAGATGATCGCGATGCACCAGAGCCCCGACGAGATGTCTCCCTACGAACGCCTGCTGGGCGACGCGCTGCACGGCGACGCATCGCTGTTTGCGCGCGAAGATGCGATTGAAGCGCAGTGGAGAATTGTGGAAGGCATTCTGGGCGATGCCACTCCGGTTCACGAATACGACCAGGGTTCGTGGGGACCGGCGGAGGCGGCGACGATGTTCGGCGATGAGGTCGGATGGCACGATCCGGCGCCTTCGGCAATGGATCCAGGCACGAATTCAGAGAGGCAGTCGCGATGAAGATACTGGTCATCGACGTGGGAGGAACTCACGTCAAAGTGCTGGTGACAGGACAGGAGACGGAACTGAAGTTCGTCTCGGGGCCCGATATGACGCCCGCGGAGATGGTTGCCGGTGTGAAAGCCATCACGGCGGACTGGAAGTACGACTGCGTGTCGATCGGTTATCCCGGCCCTGTGCTGCACAACCGTCCCGTTAGGGAGCCGCACAATCTGGCATCGGGCTGGATGGGTTTCGATTTCCCAAAGGCATTCGGCTGTCCGGTCAAACTGATCAACGATGCGGCTATGCAGGCGCTGGGCAGTTATCGCAAAGGGAAAATGCTGTTCCTTGGCCTGGGCACGGGCCTTGGTTCGGCGATGATCGCCGAGGGAATTGTGGAGCCGATGGAGTTAGGCCACTTGCCTTACAGGAAGGCCACCTACGAGGACTACGTGGGCCAGCGAGGGCTGGAGAAATCGGGAAAAAAGAAATGGCGGCGCGAGGTGGAGGATGTTGTCGCGCGTCTGACGGCGGCGCTCGAACCAGACGATGTGGTGATCGGCGGCGGCAATGCCCGGCTGCTCAAAGAGCTGCCTCCCGGCTGCCGTTTGGGTGATAATGCCAATGCGTTTATCGGAGGCTTTCGTTTGTGGGAAGCCGCGCCGGCGCGCGTTGCGCGTAAGAAGCAGACTGGTTTGAAGCAGGCAAAGACAGCGAAAGGTTAGGAAAGAGGATTTATGCAGCTTGGAATGATCGGCCTCGGGAGAATGGGCGCCAACATGGTGCGGAGACTGATGAAGGCCGGCCATCAGTGCATGGTGTTCGATCGGTCGCAAAAAGCCGTGGGCGATCTGGAGCGCGATAACGCAGTAGGCTGCGCATCGCTGGCGGATCTTGTTGGTAAGATGCAGAAGCCGCGCGCGGTGTGGCTGATGGTGCCGGCGGCCGCGGTGGATGAAACCATAGCCGACCTGCTTCCCTCTCTGGAGCCAGGCGACATTGTGATCGATGGCGGCAATTCGTACTATGTCGACGACATTCGGCGCGCGAAAGAACTGGCCGCCAAGCAGATTCATTATGTGGACGTAGGGACCAGCGGCGGCGTGTGGGGCATGGATCGCGGTTACTGCATGATGATTGGCGGCGAGGAGGGCGTTGTCTCGCATCTGGATCCGATTTTCACGGCGCTGGCGCCTGGCACGGGCGATGCGGCGCGCACTCCGGGGCGCGAGAAGATCGGCGGCACCGCCGAGATGGGCTATCTGCACTGCGGGCCGAACGGGGCCGGGCACTTCGTCAAGATGGTGCACAACGGCATTGAGTACGGCATGATGGCCGCCTACGCGGAAGGTCTGAGTATTCTGCGCGCGGCCAATATTGGCAAGCAGGCCGGGAGCTCCGATGCGGAGACTACGCCGCTGCGCGATCCGGAGCTTTATCAGTACGATTTCAATCTGCGGGACGTCACCGAAGTCTGGCGGCGCGGCAGTGTGATCGCATCGTGGCTGCTGGACCTGACGGCGGCGGCGCTGGTGGAAGATCCGGCGCTTACGAAATTCGCCGGCCACGTTTCCGATTCCGGCGAAGGCCGCTGGACGATCAAGGCGGCGATTGACGAAGCGGTACCCGCGCCCGTGCTTTCGGCGGCGCTGTTTGCGCGCTTCAGTTCGCGGGGCGAAGCGGACTATCAGGACAAGCTGCTATCGGCGATGCGGTTCCAGTTTGGCGGGCATCTGGAAAAGCCGGGCGAAAAATAAACGTCAGTTCGAGAAGTGGAACTCGTCGCCAATGTCGCGGATCGGAATGCGATGAGTATCCGGGCCGGAGGCGAGCACGAGGCGCTCAATCGGTTCCCGGTAAGGTTCGCTGCTCAGTTTGAACGTCTGGTGATGGACGGGCAACACGAACTCCGCACCCGCATGACCGGCCATCGCGAGCGCCTGTTCCGGATTGCAATGCGCGTGGATCCATGGATTGTAAGCGCCGATCGGCATGATCGCCAGATCCACGGGCTTCGCGGTGCGTATGCCGCGAAACGATTCCGTGTACGCGGTGTCGCCACCGAAGACGATGCGGTAATGTTCGGTTTCGATGAGATAGCCGTTATAGCCGCGATGAACGTCGGTGCGCACGCGTGCGCCCCAGTGATTCACTTCGAAGGCGCGAATGGCTGCGGGCCCGACGCGGCAACTCTCGCCCCACTTCAGTTCCTGCACCGAGCGATAACGCTTCACGCGCAGCAGATCACTGGTATGGGCGGCTGTAACCACAGCGGTGCGGGGATTTTCGAGCGCTCGCAGGCTGGGCAGATCGAAGTGATCCATGTGGGCGTGCGAGAGCAGAATCAAATCGGGCGTTGGCAGGGACAAAAGATCGACAGCAGGGTGCACAATGCGCTTCATGCCTACCGTGACGGGTCCGATGCCGACTCCGATTCGCGTGCTGAAAACCGGGTCGGTGAGAATGGTGAAGCCGTCTATTCGGAGTAGAACGGTGCTGTGGCCAATCCACGCCGCGTGTACTCCTTCGTCGCGCCACGCCGCGAAACCGGGTGTTCCCGGCGAGGGTTCCACGCTGCGTTTTCGGTCTTCGGCCATGCGCTGCCAGATCATGGGCCCGGCGCGAAAAGCGAACTGCGCGAGGGCTCGTGTTTTGCGCACGGGCACCGGTATAGTTGGCATATATCTAACCCATTAGACGCGCTGGACCGCCGCCGGGTTCAGGAAAGCGATAATAAGGGTAAACGCGGAAAAGGAATGGGAAATATGAGACGAGCTTTGAATAGTACCTGTTTACTGGTGTTTCTGGCTGGCGCGGCATTCGGACAGCCGCCGGTGCCCGCGTTTGACACCGCGGACGTTCATCCGAGCGCGAATCAGCTGAATACGACCATGCAGGGCGATACCCTGCGCGACGGCTCGTACGAGGTGCAGAACGCCACGATGCTCGATCTGATCCGGTCGGCATACGGGCTGGACGCGGATAAGGTATTGGGCGCACCCGCCTGGTTTTCGGTGGACCGCTTCGATGTGGTGGCGAAGGCGCCAAAATCGGCGTCGTTCGATACGGTCCGGATGATGCTGCGAGCGCTGCTGGCGGATCGGTTCCGGATGGTATCCCACAGCGATACGCGGCCGACTCCGGCGTTCGTTCTGTCCGCAGGCGCGGACAAGCCGGTCCTGAAAGAAGCCGCGGGCAAAGGCTACACGGGTTGCCAGCCGCAACCGCTGCCGCCGCCCGCACCGGGCATGGTATTCGACAACATCTATTTCTGTCGCAACGTGACGATGGACATGCTGGCCAGAACGCTGCCGGGACTGGCTCGCGCCTATTTGCCAACGCCCGTGGTTAACTCGACGGGAATCAAGGGTACATGGGACTTCGATATCAAATGGACATCGAAAGCCGCTCTTGCGCGGATGGGTGACAAGGGAGTTAGTCTGTTCGACGCCGTAGGTAAACTAGGCCTGCAACTGGCGATGCAGACGACGCCCGCGCCGGTTCTGGTGATCGATCGTGCCGAGGAGAAGTTGGCCGCGCAGTAACCTGCTTAGCGCGCCGGGCCGTTGCGGACCAGCCAGAAGGCCAGTGAAAACCACGCGGCCAGAAACGCCAGACCGCCAAATGGCGTGACCGCGCCTAACGCTCTGACGCCGCTCAGCGCGAGCACGTAGAGGCTGCCGGAGAACAGCACAATACCCGCCAGCAAGAGCGAACAGACCCAGGCGCCGGCATATTCAGTGATGACGCCGATGCGCGGCAGAATGGATACGATGAGGAGTCCGAGCGCATGGAAAAAGTGGTAGAGGACGGCCTTTTCGTAGACGCCCATGGAGTAGTCGTCGAGCCGGCCCTTTAACCCGTGCGCGCCAAACGCGCCGAAGGCCACCGCGAGTCCCATCAGAATTGCCGCTATGGCGCTCCAGTTCATGACGATAAGTTTACTCTGCGACTGCTGCGCCTCAGATACCGCATGAGGTGTCCCTTCAGGCGGCCGAACCGGCTGGATTACCTGCCGCACCAGGAAGATTGGCGTCTATGGAACAAAAACCAGCTGTCCGAAGCGCGCAGGCACATGCGGATTCGGAGCCGGCTGCAGCGGATTCGACCAGTTACTCATGCGCCGATTCGGTTCCACACCATCCCAGCGATTAATATTGGCGGTCCAGATTGTGCCTGCCGCGGGCCGCGCCGCAAGGCCTTCAAAATTCTCCCACGGAATGGCCACTTCAAGACTCCAGCCTTTGTCTTTATCGCCGCGCATGTTCAGCGTGCCCTCGATAAACGTGGCCAGCTGCACGCCGCGCAGATCGAACTGTTTGAACAGGTGTCCGCCCGGCTGGTACATCACGTAATCGTAGAGAACCGCGCGCACGTTCATCTCAAGCCCGTAATAAATCGACGTCTGCGAAGGCATCGGATTGATGAAGATCTCAACCGCGTCGTCGAGGTACGTGGGATCGTCGTGCTCCGTATGCGTCGCCACAATATCGGCGTCTTCGCACTCATAGGAAACATAGAGGTAGTTGTCGTCCCAGAGCAGGCGGGCGGTGGTTTTCTGCTTGTCGCCCGTCTGCGCATCCCAGGGGAAGATCAGGTCAATCCTGTTGGCCGCAGTCCAGGCTTTATCGTCCACCTTGCCATCGATCACAATAGGCGACGTGGCGCGTTTGACTTCATAGCGTGGAACGGGCGGCTGGGCGAGCAGCGGAATCGCAAACAGCAAAGCAATTGCCACTTTGCCGGGCTGCGACTGCCCCACAATCATTTCTTCCCCGCAAAAATCCCCAGATCCACCGCATCCGCCATCGCCTGATACCCCGCATCGCTCGGATGCAGATGATCGCCCGACTGCATTTCCGCGCGGTACTGCTTCGTGTTCATCGGATCGCGCACCGCGGCGTCGAAATCCACCACGGCATCGAACACTCCGCTGCTGCGAATAAAGTCGTTCTCAGTTTCGCGCATCGCTTCGCCCGCATCGGAGTAATAACCCGCACCCTGATACGGCGTGAGTGTGCAGCCGATCACTTTCAGCCCGGCCAGATGCGCGCGATCCACAATCTGGCGCAGGCCGGCAATCAGATCCGCCGAAGTCAGGCCGGTATTGACGCGCGCCTGGTTCCCGATATCGTTGATGCCTTCGAGCACCATCACCCACTTCGCGCCCGTCTGCAGCAGGACGTCGTGATCCAGCCTGGCCAGCGCCGCCGCGCCTGAGCCATCCATCAAAATCCGGTTTCCCGAAATCCCTTCGTTCGCGACTCCAATATTCGCCGTAGCTTTGTTGGCCTGTAGCCGCGCCGCGAGCCGGGCGGGCCAGGAATGGTCCTGATTGACCGTCGACGCGGTTCCGTCGGTGATCGAATCTCCCAACGTAACAATGGCAGCGGCGTCGGCCGGAGCCACTACATCCACGGCCGATATCCAGTAGTAGGCTGCCGTAGTGGTTGGCTCGGGTATGGACGCCTGCGCGGTGAAATCGCCTTCAGCTGAAATGTAAGTCGTGTGCAGTGCCGTTCCGTGGGAGGCCAGCGGACCGGTCGGCGCGGGAAAGAATAGGCTGACTGCCAGGTCGGCCAGCGGCGCGAATTCCAGATCCACCGGATCGCTGATCAGCGTTTCGCCCGGTATCATCCGGAACGTCTTGCTTCCGCTGACGGTGAGGACGCGGTCGCTGCCCGTCACAATCGACGAATCCTGCTCACGCAGCCCTACATGCGCCGCCCCCACCTCCACTACGCCGCCGCCAAACGGATTGGTCAGCTGCAGCCGCAATCGCTTGCCGCCCACGCTGGTGTGGACAATCATCCGTACGGTCTGGTTATTAAATAACTGGGGTGGCCGGGGCCTGGCCGGGGTATTTGGATTCACCACGGGCGGAGGCGTGGGACTGGGCGGCACAAGAGGCGCCGGGGCACGATAAATCTGCGCCGAAGTCGCCCAGGTAACCACCCAGTGCTCGGGGCCGGTCTGGGCCCAGGCCGTGAGGAGCGTTGCCGCTGAGAAAATCGTTAACCGCGATGTGATTGTTAGCCGCATAGTCCTACCCGATCCAAACCGGATTTTACAGTCCGTTTCCGATTCTACACAAACGAAATGGACCGACCATTGAACTATATAAAACGGTTAAAATCACAAGCTTCGCGCGAATCGTTGCGATACATTGGGAGTTGCTCATTTCCCTCTTCATCACCTGTTACAACGACGCCCTGTACCCGAAAACGGGGCAGGCGGTCGTAACAGTGCTGGAACGCCTGGGCCACACGGTGGAGTTCCGCGCCGCGCAGACCTGCTGCGGGCAGATGCACTACAACAATGGCTATCGGGCCGAAGCTTTTTCGCTGATGGAAAAGTTTCTGGACGATTATCGCGACGCCGGGGTCATCTGCATTCCTTCGGCTTCCTGCGTGGCCATGATACGCGAGCACTATCCCGTTTTGGCGGCGCAGAGCGGTAACCCCGCGATCGTGGCGCAGGTCAATTCCTTAGTGCCGCGCGTCTTCGAATTTTCCGAATTGCTGGTGGATAAGCTGGGCGTGGAAGACACGGGCGCGTTTTTCCCGCACGTGGTCACTCTCCACGCTTCCTGCCATTCGCTGCGTTCGCTGCAGGTGGGCGATAAGCCCGAACGCCTGCTCAGAAACGTGCAGGGACTGACGTATATTCCACTCGAAGACGCCGATCAGTGCTGCGGCTTCGGCGGAACTTTCGCCGTCAAGAACGCCGATGTTTCTTCCGCTATGGTGGCCGACAAAGCGCGCTGCATCCGGAATACGAACGCGGAGGTCTGCGCGGCGCTGGATAATTCCTGCCTGCTGCAGATCGGCGGGATGCTCAGCCGCATGGAAATGGGTACGCGAACCATGCACCTCGCGGAGATTCTGGCCGCGACCTCGCCCGGAGTCAGGCCGTGAGCGTCAGAGTCGGAGAAGCCGCCAGCGCGCCCGATTTCCCGGTTGCCGCCAAACAGCTGATGCAGAATGAGCAGTTGCGCCGCAACGTGCGCAACGCCACCGGCATCATTCGCAACAAGCGCGCCAGCGTGGTGGGCGAAACGCCGGACTGGCAGCCACTGCGCGACGCCGCCCACGCCATCAAAGACCACACGCTCCGCTATCTGGACCGATATCTGATCCAGTTCGAAGAGAACTGCAAGCGCGCGGGCGGTATCGTTCACTGGGCACGCGATGCCGATGAAGCCAACAACATCGCCATCGGCATCGTCCAGGCGCAGAGCGCAACGGAAGTCATCAAGGTGAAGACCATGACGACCGATGAAATCGGCATGAACCGCGCGCTCGAAGCGTCCGGCATCACGCCCTACGAAACGGATCTGGCGGATCTGATCGTACAACTGGGGCACGATAAACCCTCGCACATCGTGGTGCCTGCGCTGCACCGCAACAAGATGGAAATCCGCGAGCTCTTCATGCGAACCATGGGCCTGGCGGAACTGGGAACGCGTCCGGAAGATATTGCCGAGGCCGCGCGCATTTATCTGCGGGAAAAATTTCTGCGCGTGCCTGTGGCCGTCAGCGGCGCGAATTTCGCGGTGGCGGAAACGGGCTCCGTCTGCGTGGTCGAATCGGAAGGCAACGGGCGCATGTGCGTCTCGCTGCCGCGCGTGCTCATCAGCGTCGTGGGTATCGAAAAGATCATTCCGAAGTTCGCGGACCTGGAAGTCTTCCTGCAATTGCTCTCGCGTTCGGCCACCGGTGAACGCATGAATCCGTATAATTCCATCTGGAGCGGCGTTGCGGCCGGCGACGGCCCCGTCGAATTCCACGTCATCCTGCTCGATAACGGCCGCACCAACGTGCTGGCGGACGCAGTATCGCGCGAGACGCTCGATTGTATCCGCTGCGGCGCGTGCCTGAACGCATGCCCCGTCTACAGGCAAACCGGCGGACATGCCTACGGGTCCATCTATGCGGGTCCCATTGGCGCTATTCTCACGCCGCAGTTGCAATCGATGGAGCATTCGCAGACCCTGCCCTATGCTTCGTCCCTGTGCGGCGCCTGCTACGAGGTGTGCCCGGTCAAAATCAACATTCCCGAAATTCTCATTCATCTGCGGAACAAGCTGGTCGAAAGCGGCGATGTGCCAACCAGTGAGCGGATGGGCATGAAGGCCGCCGCCTGGGCGATGTCCGACGCCGCCAATCTTTCCACCGCGCGCTATTTTGGCCGCATCGGGCAGAAAGCCTTCACGAACAACGGAGTGATCCATCATCTGCCCGGCATGATGAGCGCCTGGACCGCGACGCGCGATATGCCCGCGATTCCGCCCGAGTCTTTCCGTCAGTGGTGGGCGAAGCGGGCGCAGGAGAAACGGTGATGAGCGCGCGGGAATCGATTCTGGCCGGCGTGCGTAGCGCAATCGGCAACCATGGTGACGCGTGCGAAGCGGAATACGCCGCCATCGCGCGCGATTACCGGCACCACGGCCAGCTGGGCGCCGAAGAGATCCTCAATCTGTTCGCCAGCAGGCTACAGGATTACGATGCGGGAGTCTATCTCTGCCAGCCCGGCGAAGTCCCGCAAACGGTAGCGGCGGCGATGGCGGCGCGCGGAAAAACAAGCCTGCTGCGGCCCGCGAACCTCCCGGAAGAATGGCTGCCCGCGTCGCACCTTTTCCCGGCAGTGGACGGCTTGTCCTATGAGGAAATCGACCGCGCCGAAGGTGTCATCACAGGCTGCGTGGCGGCGATTGCGTTCACCGGCACCATCATCCTGCGGCACAGCCTGGCCGATGGCAGACGCGCGCTGACGCTGATTCCCGATTACCACCTGTGCATCGTGTCCACTTCGCAGGTAGTGGAGACGGTGCCCGAGGGTTTCGCCATGCTCAAAGGCATGGAAACCATGCCGCTCACCACGGTTTCCGGCCCTTCCGCGACTGCCGACATCGAGATGAACCGCGTCAAGGGCGTACACGGCCCGCGTTTTCTAGACGTGATTCTGGTCGGTTAAGCTCTTAGCCTAGCGTTCAACGTAACGCTTTTGCCCGCACACTGTGGTCCCCCAAAGTGCGACACTCTCCGGCCGGAGTCCGGATAGATAACGTTTGGGGACGGGACTTGGGGACAGACGCGGCCACGGCGTTTTGCGGCCAAGCGACTCTCTGCGGACCATTACGGCTATCATGGGAGAACCTGCGGCCGCGAACTCGGGATCTCGACGAAATAGTGTATGGCGCTTTTTGAACTGAAAGACAAATCAATTCGATTGTTGGACAAAGCGGAGTTTAGCGCGCTCGGAATACTGGAGCGGCAGGATCTGCAGGGTGTTCTCCGCGATTACATTCACGTCATTGCACCAGAATCGCTCGTCATCTCCGAAGAGTTCTCAGCTTAGGACAGGAGCGCGCGTCGTATTGATCTTCTTTGCGTTGACAAGAAGGCACAACTGGCGGTTGTGGAACTAAAGCGAACCTCCGACAGCGACGTGGTCGATCTACAAGCCCTAAGATACGCGGCGATGGTCAGCCGGATGACGTTCGACGAGGCCGTAGAAGCCTACAAAGGCTACTTGGCCAAACGCGGCAACAACACAGACGCGCGGAGCGCTCTGTTGGAATTTCTCGGATGGGCAGATCCCGCCGACGGGCGCTTCGCAGACGACGTTCGCATAGTTCTGGCCGCCGCCGACTTCGGCCCGGAAGTCACCTCGACCGTACTCTGGCTGAATGATCGTGACGTTGACATCACATGCTTTCGGCTGCAGCCCTACTCCCTCAGGGACACGATTGTGCTTGACGTGCAACAGATCATTCCATTGCCCGAGGCCGCAATCTATCAAATTCAGATCCGACAGAAGCAGCGCGAAACACGGGGGGCGGCAAGTCATGCCGGGGACAGAACCCGATATGACTTTGCGACCAGCGACGCCCGCCAAACCTCCCTCGCAAAACGCGACGTGGTTCTTGCCATGGTGCGGCATATCGTTTCGACGGGAGTGACGCCGCAACAGATCGAAGCGGCAGCAGGTCGGCGGGGAATCTTTGTGAGTCTCGAGGGCAATATGGAATGACCTTGCCCGCAGAATCCGTATCTCTTAGCAGTTTATAAACCCGTAGTCGTCGTCGTGGCTGTGGGAAAGTTGGAAAGCGCTTTTTGCTTTTCAACTTTTCCACAGCCGTGCCGCTTTGTCGCA
>Ga0302140_10000220_pt1 | contig 68899 bp, 51 predicted proteins | sample I_Bog_E1_1_FD_202095 | JGI IMG/M metagenome (GOLD analysis project Ga0302140, IMG submission 202095) | Peat permafrost microbial communities from Stordalen Mire near Abisko, Sweden - I_Bog_E1_1 | ecosystem: Environmental > Terrestrial > Soil > Wetlands > Peat | place: Sweden: Abisko, Stordalen... | reverse complement strand
TCTATGTTTTTTAGTGAATCAAAGAAATCATACATATTTTTCATGATTTAAAACCTCCTTCTTTTTTATCATTTTATCAAAAAAAGGTGAGGTTTTAAATTAAATTTATTTCATGCGTTTGTCCTGTCTTTTATTTTAATAAGGCACAATCAAAAATATAACAAGTCCATTTGCCAGCCTATTTTCCATCATGCTGCGTCGGCAAATTGACCTAATAGGCGCGCTATGAGGGCAATTCGTCTCCTTGCCTGATGAAAAATATTCATGGCAACTTTGGACTTATTATTTATTTTCATGTGCCTAAATTTAAAAATTCTAATATTTAAATTACTTATTAAACTAATAGGTTTCTATTTGTTTCTTTATAATCTGAAAATAACCGTCCTCCACTATTTTGACTATAAGCAAATGATTTTTACATTTCATGAAGATGAGTGGTTGCAGGACTTTCCACCCAATTCCCCTTATAATCAAACCTTGAGCCATGACAAGGACAATCCCATGTTAATTCATCAGCATTCCAATGAAGCTCACAACCTAAATGAGGACATTTTGTTGATACAGCAAATATCTTGCCTTCTTTATCCTTATATACTCCAGCTTTTTGACCTTTGTATTCTATGATACCTCCATGACCTTTTTGAATATTCTCTACATGCTCCTCAGGAATATTTATTCTTTGTGCAATAAAGTTTTTTGCAGTTTTCATAATATCATTAGCTGCATTTTTCATAGATGCTGACATATCAAATCGTTTAGGCGAAAATATTTTTGAAAAATCATTTTCGTTTCCAAGAATCATATCACTTATTATCATTCCAGCTACCATCGAACTTGTCATTCCCCATTTCTTAAATCCAGTTGCAACATAAATGTTAGGGGTTTTAGATGAATAATGTCCTATATAAGGTATATTATCTAAGGTTATACAATCTTGTGCTGACCAATGATATTTTTCTATTGAATCTGGATAAAGCTCTTTTGCTACTTTTCTTAATTCATCATAAGCTCCACCATCTTCATTCTCACCAGTTCTTTGTGATACGCCTCCAATCAGTAATAAATTTTTATAATTTCTAAAAGAGTACCCTTTTTTATCATTATCTATATACATTCCCTTTACATCTGCAGCATTTTCTAAAGCTAAAACATAAGACCTTTCTTGATGCATTCTCATAAAATAATATCCTGGAGCATTTAAAAATGGAAAATGTGTTGCTACTACTATATGATTTGCGTTAATTCTTCCCCCATTTGTAACTACTAAATTTTCTTTAATCTCTAATGCTCTCGTATTTTCATAAATAGTCAAATTTTCTGAAATTGGCTTTAAGAATTTAAGTGGATTAAACTGAGCTTGATGATTAAACTTTAATGCTCCTTCAATGTCAAAAGGCAGATTTACCTCATACACTAACTCTGCATCAATCCCTAAATTTTTAGCTGCATTATATTCATCTTCAAGAAGTTTAATATTATCTAAAGAATATACATATGCATCCTTTTTCTCAAAATCACAATCTATTTTTTCTTCATCGATTATTTCTTTGTATTTTTTTATTGCAAGTTCATTAGCCTTAGCATATTGTCTTGCTTTTTCCTCACCAAATTCTTCTATTAACTTCTTGTAAATCAAATCATGCTGAGACGTTATTTTCGCAGTTGTATTCTTTGTATTTCCACTTCCAATACTTTTCGCATCAATAACTACAACATCTCTACCACTTTTATTAAGCATATATGCTGTTAATAATCCAGTTATCCCAGCCCCTATTATAGCAATATCACATTCTATATTTTCACTCAAAGCTTCTCTGGATCTAAAATTAAAACCAGAATTCCATACACTTTCCATGTAAATCACCTCATCTTTAGTATTCCATTTTTTTGATAATATACACGAATTTATATAAAAAAATGCTGAGACAAACTTAATTTCTCAGCATTTTTTGTATTATTTTTTATAAAATTAATATTAGGCATAAGGCCTTACCTATTATCTATAAACTCAATTTTCCAATTAAAATATCCAGTTTCTTCATTCTTTTCATATTTAAAATAAGCTGAAAATGTATTTCCTTTTTTACTTTTTAAATTTCTAAATCCAACCTTACCATTCTTAAGTAAAAGTTCAATCATTTCCTTGGATACGCTCTTTCCAAAAGACTTAATGTATTTGTCATCCTTCCAAATGGTATATTTGCAACCATTTTTCCAATTGCTACATCCAAAGCCTTTTTCTCCTTCGACTACTGAATTCCCGCAAACAGGACATGATCCCAAACTTTCAACATCTTTAGGTATTTCCACTTTAAATCTTGATAATGCACCTTCATCTTTTTTTATTGAATCAACAGACTTAATAGTAAAATCTGTTATTAACTTCATAAAGTCATTTTTAGCAAATTTACCCTTTTCGATATCAGAAAGAGTTTTTTCTAGTCTTCCTGTATACTCTAAGTCCAATAAATCTTTTACAGGAAAAATTTCTACTAGATTTCTTCCAAGTTCTGTGCACATGAGATTTTTTCCTTTAGTCTTTAAATATCCTATATCCTTTAATTTTTTCATAGTTTCTGCACGAGTTGCTGGTGTACCTATACTATATCCACTTAAAATAGCTTGCATCATTTCTTCTGAATCTTCTTCTTTGCCTTCAACGCCTTTTCCGCAAGTTTCCATGACTCTAAGTAAAGTCTTTTCCGTATGATATTTGGGTGGTTTTTTAGTAACTGCATTCACACTTGATTTTATAATATCCACATTTTCATTTATTTCAATCTTTGGAAGAATTATATCCTTACTTTCTATTTTTTCTACTATCTTCCACCCTTCCACAAGCTTTACTTTTCCCTTAGAAATAAATATCCCCTTAACTTCTGCATTATCAGCTTTCAAAATAACTTTTGTTTCTTCAAATTCAGCTATAGGCATAAACTGCATTATAAATCTATTTTTAATAGCTTCATACACAATTCTTTCATCTGGAGATAATCCTGAGGGTTTAATATATGTTGGAGTTATAGCACTATGACTTTCAACTTTCGAGCTGTCAAAAATTCTTTTAGATGTATTAAATTTAATATCCTTTCCGTATGGTAATCCAGCTTTTAAAGTATCTAAAACTTTTTTTGCTCTATCCTTCAAACTTTCCTCTAAAACTACACTTGCTGTTCTCGGATAAGTTGTAAGTTTCTTTTCATAAAGAGATTGTGCAACCTTTAAAACCTTATCAGATGTCCAACCTTTATATTTACTTGTAACATACCCTTGTAAGTTTGATAAATTAAATAAATACGGTGGATATTCCTTTTTTAATTCTGTTTGTTTATCAATGATTTTAGCAGTTGCTCCTTCTAACAAAGGAAGAAATTTATCTAAATTTTCTTTTTTCTCAAACTTTTCAGAATCATTTTCATAATAAAGTCCTTCAAATTCTTCATTCCCTGAAGTTTTAAAATTTGATATTAATTTATAGTAAGTTGTTGCTGTAAAATTTTCTATTTCTTTGTCTCTATCATAAATAATCTTTAATGTAGGTAATAAAACTCTACCTATATTAATAGTCTTATTTTCTTCAAACTTATATTTTAATGTACTTACTGAAGTTAAATTAATCCCAATAATCCAATCACTCCATTGCCTTCCTATACCTGCATCTTGAAGGGACTGCATTTCTTTATTATCTTTTAAAGCTTCCATACCACTTTTAACTTCATCAGGTGTCCATTCATTTAAAAGCAATCTATATATAGGCTTTTTCACCTTAAAATAATCAAATAATTCATCAGCTATAACCTGACCTTCCCTATCAAAATCAGTAGCTGAAACAATACTATCAACCTCTTCTTTATCGATTAAACTCTTTATTATTCCAAGTTGCTTTTTTGCACCCTTATCTTCTATAGTTCTATCAGCACTATCGCATTTTACTTTATACAAAAAGTTTTCTGGAATAAATGGAAACTTTTCAAATCTCCAGCCCTTCATATTTTCATCATAATCCTTTGCATCGTAAAGTTGCAAAAGATGCCCAAATGCCCATGTTATATAATATCCATTACCTTCAAAATAACCATCTTTTCTAGTTTTTATCTTAAACGCCTCTGCAATATTTTTAGCAACAGATGGCTTTTCCGCAATAATAACTTTCGCCATGATATATTTCTTATCCTCCTTTAGGTACTATCAAAAAAATAACAAGTCAGCATGCTAGTCTATTTTACATCATAAGGAAACTCGACTCGTATACACTCGCTGAGTAAGTGATTCACACAAAATCATTTCTCAATGAGGTTAACGCCCTTTGGTTGTTAACTAAGTTCGAGGAACCAAATGTAAAATTTGGACTCTCACTTATCTACTCACGTCGGCATATTCACCTAATAGTCCACTATGAGGTAAACATACCTCCTTGTCTGATGCAAAATATACATCGCATCATTGACTTGTTATTTTCTTTCTAGTGCCTTAGTTATTACTTTTAGCACTATATATATTAACATTAAACCAAAAATAAAACCAGTTGAAGTTAGGCGCATTCAAAAAATAACAAGTCAGTATGCTAGTCTATTTTGCATCTTTGACTTGTTATTTTCTTTCATATCCCTTAAATGTCTACTCTGTTTCTTTTTTCGCCTCTATTGTATGCACTAATGTTTTCTAATAAATCTGTAAACAGTCTATTTCTAGCTTCTACGCTTGCCCATGCTATATGAGGTGTTAATACCAATCTTTCTTTATTTTTAATTTTCAGTAATGGATTTTCTACAGAAATTGGTTCAACTTTAAATACATCTACTGCTGCTCCACCTATTATTTCTTCATCTATAGCTCTAGCTAAATCTTCATCTACCACTATAGGACCTCTTCCTACATTAATTAACACTGAATCTTTTTTCATTTTAGTAAAAGCTTCATAGTCAATTAATCCTTCAGTTTTCTCATTCAAAGGAGCATGTATAGAAATAATATCGCATTGTTTTAATAATGAATCAAATTCTACCCTTGCATAATCTGAATCTGCATTTTTGCCTGAAGTTGAATAATACACTACTCTTGCACCAAAAGCTTGAGCTATCTTTGCCACTCTTTTCCCAACATTGCCAAGACCAACTATTCCCCATATCTTGCCGCACAAATCTTTATATGGTACTTGTATGTTAGTAAACATTCCAGACTTTGAGTATTCTCCAGATTTGATAAAATTATCAAAATAGCTTATATTATCATATAAGTGAAGTAGCATAGCAAATGTATGTTGGGCTACAGTAGTAGTAGAATAGCCATTAACATTGGTTACTGCTATATTTTTTTCTTTAGCATAATTTATATCTATATTATTGTATCCTGTAGCCATCTCACATATAAGTTCTAAACTATCTGCGCCTATTAAGTTTTCCTCATTTAATAAAACTTTATTTGTTAGTACTATATTAGCATCTTTAACCCTATCAGCAACCTCTTCTTTTAAAGTTAAATCATAATAAATTACTTCACCAAATTCATTCAACTTAATATAATCTACATTTCCTAATGTTTTACCATCTAATACTACTATTTTCTTCATACCCAATCCCCTTCTCTAACTTAAAAATTATCAATCTATAAATTATTTTCTACTAAATTCCTATATTATTAACCATAATTTTAATAGTTTAGGCACATGAAAGAAAATAACAGTTCAAAAATGCGATTGTGGTTTTTATTTTGCATTAAATAAGTATGTATGTTTCGCTCATAGGTAACTATTAGCTAAATATGCGGACGTAGTATGACACACCGCATACTGACTTGTTATTTTTTGAATATACCTTATAAAATTCCACAGTGAAAATTTAATTTATGCCTATGTGATATCATTTACAATATCGCATATATTTAAATGAAAGCCTCAAGTTTTTATTATAAAATCCTATCGTACTTTCAAAAGTAATTTTCTTGTATTATAAAATATCATTCCTTTAATTATTATTTCATATGCCTTAATTTTACTATCTTAATGATATCCTAATTTCAACTAAATGTAAACTTGTGAACTAGTTATTTTATAGCAAAAAATAACAAGTCAGTATGCTTCTATTTTGCGTCATACCTGGAGGTAATATTAGCTAATAGCCCACTATGAACTAATATTACCTCCTGGTATGACACAAAATATACATCGCATCTTTGACTTGTTATTTTATTTCATGTGCCTAATATTTATTTATACTTAAACACCTAAAAGAAAATGGCCTAATATTACCCAATAGGTGCTGATTTTATATCCCAAATTTCATCAGCATATTGTTTTATAGTTCTGTCACTTGAAAATTTACCTGAACAATAAAGGTTAGCAAAACACTTTTGAGCCCATTTCTTCTTGTCTTTATAATCTTCAAATACTTTTTCTTGTGTCTTTTTAAATGAGTCAAAATCAGCAAGTACATAATACTGATCTCTTTCTTCTAATAATGCATTATATAAATCTTCAAAATATCCTGTCTTTCCATCATCTAATGTACCATTAATCAATGTATCTATTACTCTCTTGATACTTAAATTTTCTCTATAGTACCCTTTAGGATCATAGTTATGCTTGATCATTTCAATATCTTCAACTCTAAGTCCAAAGATATAGTTATTTTCTTCTCCACTTTCTTGAACAATTTCTATATTAGCGCCATCATAAGTTCCAAATGTAGGAGTTGCATTTAACATAAACTTCATATTCCCTGTTCCAGAAGCTTCTTTTCCAGCTGTTGAAATTTGCTTAGATAAATCAGATCCTGGGAATAGTTTTTGTGCATAAGATACTCTGTAGTTATGTACAAATACAACTTTTATTTTTTTAGAAACTTCTTCATCACTATCAATAATTCTAGCTATTTCATTTATAAGTTTAACAATTCCTTTAGCTCTTCTATATCCTGGGAAAGCTTTAGCTCCAAATATAAATGTAGTCTTTGGTATATCTAAGTTGGGATTTTCTTTAATTCTATAATATAAATCTAAAATATATAACGCATTTAATAATTGTCTTTTATATTCATGCAGTCTTTTTATTTGAATATCAAAGAATGAATTTGGATCTACATCTATTCCCTCTTCTTGTTTAATATATTCTGCTAATTGAACCTTCTTTTCATGCTTAATTGCCATAAGTTTTTCAAGTTCAGCATCATCATCTTTATATTTTTCTAATCCCTTAAGTAATTCTAAATTTTTAACCCAATCCTCATTTCCTAATAAGTGAGTTATAAATTCAGATAACTCACTATTACAAAGTTTAAGCCATCTTCTAGGAGTAATTCCATTAGTCTTATTTTGAAATTTATCAGGATATAAATTATACCAATTATTTAATTCAGTTTTCTTTAAAAGTTCTGTATGAAGTGCAGCAACTCCATTTACAGCACGTCCTACAAATATAGCTAAATTAGCCATTCTCATTTGATCATTTGCAATGATTCTAAAATTCCAAATTGCACCTTCATCATAACCCTTTTGTCTTAATTCATTCATTAGAGCATCATCAACTTGATATGCGATTTGCAATATTCTCGGGAATAATCTTTCAATTAATCTTATATTCCATTTTTCTAAAGCTTCTGCAAGTATAGTATGGTTTGTATATCCGAAGAATTCTTTTGCACATGATAACGCATTCCAAAAATCAACACTCTCTTCATCTACTAATATTCTTATAAATTCAAGAATTGATATTGTTGGATGTGTATCATTCAACTGCGCCACATTATATTTTGCAAATTCTGAAAAATCATCTCCAAATTTAGCTTTATGTTTCTTTATTATATCCTTCATTGATGCACTTGAAAAGAAATATTGTTGTCTAAGTCTTAGTATTTTTCCAGCTTCTGCTGTATCATTTGGATATAATACCCTTGATATATCTTCTGCCTTATTTCTTGCTGATACTGCTTCAATATACTGTTGATTATTAAATAAATTAAAGTCAAATTCTCTTAAAGCTTCACATTGCCATAATCTTAATGTATTTATATTTTTAGTTCCATATCCTATTATTGGCACATCATAAGGAACAGCTTTTACTGTCATATCAGAATATTTTATTATTTGAGTCTCATCATCTTTTCTAATACTCCATGCTTCTCCATATTTAAGCCATGTATCTTCACATTCAGTTTGAAATCCATTTTCAATGTTTTGTTTAAATAATCCATTACTATATCTTATACCATAACCAACTAAAGGCATGTTTAAAGTTGCTGCTGATTCTACAAAGCACGCTGCAAGTCTTCCAAGCCCCCCATTTCCAAGACCCGCATCTTCTTCTATTTCTTCTATTTTATTTAAATCTATATTTAATTCTTTTAGCACGTCTTTAACTTCATCATATAAACCTAGATTCATTAAATTATTACCTAGAGCTCTTCCCATTAAAAATTCTGCTGATAAATAATATGCCATTCTTCCTTTGTTATAAGTTTCATTTGTAGCATTCCAATCGTCAATTATTTCTTCCAAAATTGTTAGTGAAACTGCATTAAATATTTCATAATCTTGAGCATCCTTCAATTTTACCCCATGTTTTACTTTTAAGTATCTTTCAATACCCTCTTTTATTTTTTGTTTTTTCAAATTATTCACACCTTCCAAAAATTTTAGTTAATCTATATATTTTATTTGCTAGTTCATTAGTGAAAACGCCATCTTTTGCTCTCCAACACCAATTGTTTTCCATTGTTGAAGGAAAATTAATTCTTGCTTTATTGCCAAGATTTAAGAAATCCTGCATAAGTGCAATGGAAGTATTTGCAACGCTTCCCCATATTCCTCTTATTAATCCCCAATTATAGCCTTCTTCTTCTGTTAACTTTAGATATTCAATTGCATTTTTAACTTCATCCTTACCTCCTGTAGTTTCAATCCAACCTCTTACTGTATCATTATCATGTGTTCCTGTATAAGCCACAGAATTTTTTTCATAATTATGTGGAAGATATACATTTTTACTGCCACCAGAAAAAGCAAATGCCAATACTTTCATTCCTGGAAATCCTGCCTTTTTTCTAAAATTTATAGTTTCTTCAGTTAATAAACCTAAATCTTCAGCTATAATATCAACATTCCCAAGCTCTTTTTTTATTGCGTTAAATAGCTTAATCTCTGGTCCTTTTACCCATTCTCCATTTTCTGCAGTCTTATTTCCATAAGGTATAGACCAGTAAGCTTCAAATCCTCTAAAATGATCTATTCTAATTACATCATAAAGTTTTAAACTTTGTTTAATTCTATCTATCCACCATTTATAACCAGTTTCCTCAAGGTATTCCCAATTATAAATAGGATTTCCCCAAAGTTGTCCAGTTGCTGAGAATGCATCAGGCGGACATCCTGCAATTCTTATTGGTTTTAAAGTTTTCTCATCTAATAAAAATACTTTTGGATTACTCCATAAATCAGCACTATCTTCAGCCACATATATTGGTATATCTCCTATAATTTCAATGCCTAATTTATTAACATAATCTTTTAGACTCTTCCATTGCTTAAAAAATTCATACTGCAAAAACTTCCAATATTGCACTTCATCAGTAAGCTGCGCTTTGTACTTATTTAAAGTTTCTTCTTTTCTTAGCCTAATACTATCATCCCAGTTTTGGGAGCTTTTTAAATTAAAATTAACTTTCACTGCCATAAACAAAGCATAATCATCAAGCCAATACGCTTCTGCTTTTTCAAAAGTTTTAAAATCATCGCATTCATTTTTTTTAAAATTCTCATATGCAAGCCTTAATACTTTCATTTTTTCTGTAAATAATGCTCCATAGTCTATAACTTCAGAATTATCTCCAAAATTTATTTCTTCATAATCTTCTTTATTTAGTAACTCATCCTTCTCTAAAACATCAAAATCAATAAAATATGGATTTCCAGCAAATGCTGAAAATGATTGATATGGTGAATCTCCATAGCTTGTTTGGCCTAAAGGAAGTATCTGCCAATAGCTTTGTCCTGCATTTTTTAAAAAATCAGCAAATTCATATGATTCTTTTCCAAATGTACCTATTCCATATTTACCTGGCAGAGATGCTATATGCATAATAATTCCACTACCTCTTTTCATTCTCACTCCTCCAACCTTTCAATACTTAAAAATTATATATTTAATAAGGCACATTCAAAAAAATAACAAGTCAATATGCTAGTCTATTTTGTGCCATAAGGAAGCTCGACTCGTATTCACTCGCTGAGTAAGTGATTCACACAAAATCATTTTTTAATGAGGTTAACGCCCTTTGGTTGTTAACTAAGTTCGAGAAACCAAATATAAAATTTGGACCCTCACTTATCTACTCATCGGCATGTTCACCTAATAGCCCACTACGAGGTAAACATACCTCCTTGTCTGATGAAAAATATACATCGCATCTTGGGCTTGTTATTTTATTTCATGTGCCTAAATCAAAATCATTCTGTAATAAATATTAATCATACTTTATTATATTCGTTTGCTTTTTAGTAATGTTTGTATAAGAAAATTTCTTTTATATTTGTTTAATAATATTTTAACAAACCTTGAATATTTATACAACTTCATTATTTATTAATATACGTTTTTTATTGGTTATCCATAGATTTCAAATTTTATTATTATAAAAAACAAAAGATTTTTTCAAGAAATTATTTTATAAATTAATTCCTTAAAAAAATCTTTTAATTTTATTCTAACTTAATATTATGAAAAAAATAACAGGTCAGTATTCTATTTTGTCTAATATAACTTATTTTTTTGTTTCCAAAGAAAGAATGCTATTTTAAATAACGCTGCATCATTAAACTTTCTAATATCATAAGTTGTATATTTCTGAATCTTGTCTAATCTATAAATTAAAGTATTTCTATGAACGTATAACTCTTTTGATGATTCACTTAAATTTAAATCTAATTTAAAAAAAATTTCTATGGTCTTTATCATGTCTTCATCTAATTTAGAAAAAACATCATTAAACTCATCTAATATTTTTATCTTAGTTTCTTCCTTTAGATTATCCATGATTTTTTCAAACAAAAGACTATTTTGTCCAAATATCATTGTAGACAAATTATATTTTTTTGCCAAGCTAATTTTATATACATTATCATTATATAACTCATTTAAAAATCCATAGTCTCTAATATGGCAATAACTTATATGGCATTTTTCATAAAGAGAAATACATATTGTTTCACTTATACTTGATACATGTTCACTTATATCTTCAAATACCCCTATTAAAATTATAGTATCTTCCTGATTTAATACTATAATATCAGTATCATTATAAATGTTTTTTAAAATGTCTAATGCTTCTATTAATTTTTCTTTTAAACTTAGAGTAACTAAAAATGTATCTTCTTTTATTTGTGGCAAAACTTCTTTTATTTTTTCTTTTGATATACTTGAATTTTGCAACAATTGAGTAATAATTTTTTCTTTTTTATTATAATCATCTTTATATTTATCTTTAATACAAAATTCTAATATTTTTATATAATCTTTGTACTTTTCTTCAATTTTTATTTTAAATTGCTTTGTTCCAATTAAAAATGTATTTTCTAATAAATTCTCTTTATGAGAATTAGGATTAGCTTTAAATATGATTTCATCATCAATATGCACCTCAAAAGGCAGTTCACAATTTTCATATATTTTTTTTAGATATTTTACTAACCCCTTCATCTTCTCACCTCAGCTACTTTTTATACCCACAAGGGGTACCTAGTCTTATGTCTATCCTAACACTGCATGACCTTAGATTAGTTCAACTAATTTCACTTTATCTTAACATATTCTTAATTCTGTTTCCTTATCGAATACATGAATATTTTTATGTTCTACATACAATTTAATTTTATCTTTGGGTTCAGATTTAGTACTTCCATCAACTCTTGCAGTCATATTGTTGTTTCCTGATTTGAAATAAATATAACTTTCAGCTCCCATACGCTCAACAACTTCTACATCTCCAGTAAGAGTTGCAGCTGGATTCTTTGAAACAAGTTCTTCATTATCATCTAAGTGCTCTGGTCTTATACCAAATACTACTTCTTTATTTACATATCCATTGTTTTTTAATACTTTTGCTTTATTTTCAGTTAATACTATACTGTTTTCTTCAAAGTTACAATATAATTTGCCTTCTTTTTCTACAACAGTACCACTTACTAAATTCATTTGCGGACTTCCAATAAATCCTGCAACAAATAAATTAGTTGGCATATTATAGAGGTCAAGAGGAGTTGCAACTTGTTGAACTATACCATCTTTCATTACAACAATTCTAGTACCCATCGTTAATGCTTCAACTTGGTCATGTGTAACATATATAAATGTTGTTTCTAGATTTTGATAAAGCTTTGATATTTCTGTTCTCATTTGAACTCTTAATTTTGCATCAAGATTTGATAATGGTTCATCCATTAAGAATACCTTTGGTTCTCTAACAATAGCTCTTCCAAGAGCAACTCTTTGTCTTTGACCTCCTGATAAAGCCTTTGGCTTTCTATCTAATAAATGTTCAATATCTAATCTTTTTGCGGCTTCTCTAACTTTCTTTTCTATTTCGTCCTTAGGTGCTTTTCTTAATTTTAAAGCAAAAGCCATATTATCATAAACTGTCATATGTGGATATAGTGCATAGTTTTGGAACACCATTGCAATATCTCTTTCTTTAGGTTCTACATCATTAACTAATTTCCCATCTATATATAATTCTCCCTTAGATATTTCTTCAAGTCCTGCAATCATTCTCAAAGTTGTTGATTTACCGCAACCTGATGGTCCAACGAAAACTATAAATTCCTTATCTGCAATTTCTAAATTGAAATCTTTTACTGCAGTTACATCCCCCTCATAAATTTTATAAATATGTCTTAGTGACAAATCTGCCATATTTGTTTCCTCCCTTATTTCATTTATATAATTTTAAAATCTTATTTCTTTATTTGCTATGAGTCTATTTTACTATATGTAACCATTTAAATACTATATTGAAAAATTACAAAACTATATTGTCTTTTTTGTGAAATAATATAAAAGGAAAAACTGCACTTATGCGTTAGGCACTATCAAAAAAATAACAAGTCAGCATGCTAGTCTATTTTGCGCCATAAGGAAACTTGACTCGTATGCACTCGCTGAGTAAGTTTTTATTGATAATAACTACTTAGTGCATTGGTAAACATTTTATTTAGAATTTCTTTATATTTGTACCAATAAACTACAATTGACAATATTTATTTACCCTTATATAGTATACTTTATATACATTCTTAATGGAGGTAATATTATTATGAAAAAACCTATTATCGGTATAAATTCAAGTAGAGTTATTAAACATGAAACTCCTTATTCTCATTCTGTTATAGAATCACTTAGTAATGATTATGTAGAATCAGTAATTAAAGCGGGTGGAATTCCTATTATACTTCCTATTCTCTGTGATGAAGAATCTATTAGAAGACAACTTCAACTTCTTGATGGTGTTATTCTTTCTGGTGGGGTGGATATAAATCCTTTAGTATATAATGAAGAACCTTCACCTAAATTAGGTTATATATTTCCAGATAAAGATACCTTTGATCTTTTAATCGTTAAAATTGCTTGCGAACTTAATAAACCTATTTTAGCTATATGCAGAGGACACCAAATTTTGAATATTGCCTTCGGTGGTACCTTGTATCAAGATTTGTCAGATATGGAAGACTGTTATATTAAACATCAACAACAAACAAAAGATGGTGCAGCAACTCATACAATAGATATTACTCCGAATTCAATTTTACATAGCATTTTAGGAAGTTCTATTGTTACTAATACTTTTCATCATCAAGCAATCAAAGATTTAGCTCCTGGTTTTAAAGTTACTGCTTATTCTAAAGATAACGTAATTGAAGCCATTGAAAAATGTGATAAAAAATTTGTTGTTGGTGTACAATTTCATCCTGAAATTATGACTGCTTATAATGATAAAAATATGCTTAAACTTTTTGAAGCATTTATAACTGCTGCATCAAATGACATATCACCTAAAAATCATAAGAAATGAATTAACTATGTCATGTTTTGGAACATCTTTAGTATATCTAATATTCCATATCCCCACTGTGGATTTGGATATACGTCACCACTTCTTTGAACTGTTCCCCTTGCCATATATGCTTTTATAGTTTGAGAATATATATTCGGAGCATTTCCATCAACAATTCCCCACTGAAATAACATAGCACAAGCTCCAGTAACTACAGCTGCTGATACACTTGTTCCATTGACAATCGCAGTTGTGTTATTAGGAGCTACAGTTAATGCATTAACACCTCCAGCTGCAATATCTACTCTATTAATATAGTCATCCAAAAATGCCACCCCAGAATAACTTAAAATATTATTATTGTTTTGGTTATATGCTGCTGCAGTAATTACATATTCTGAAGTGCCTGGATTCATAATTGTTCCATAAACATCTGAAGAAATAAATTTAGTTCCTCCAATACTTACTCCTTCTTGAGGTATCCAAGCATTAAATTTACCATCTAAAATAGACTCTCCAGTTAATCTAAGCTTCCAAATCCCTTCTTTTATATCAAAAAAATTAATACGTATTAATTGATCCCCTGTATTCACCTCTGGTAGATAATTATTAATTTTTATTGATGTTTTTTCAAATACAAATGAATAAGTTTCCACAGTATTAATTGTAGCACTTACTCCACCAGTATTTTCGCCTGCAGGTGATACTATACTTAAAGACATTATATTTGGCGAGTCAATCCAAATATCAATCACAATATTTTTTTGTTCTGGAGATATATAGAGTTGTATTGATCTTGATTCCTTAACTTGTGCTATTATACCAGAAGTATGCGTTTCACTTGCTCCTTCATTTCCTGATCCAGAAACTATAGCTATGCCACTATTACTAGATATTAAGTCCATATATTGTTCTAAAAATCCATTTCCCTTATGACTGCCTAAATTACTTCCAAGAGGAAAGTATATAACTATTGGTTTATTATTAATTAATGAATATTTATATAAAAATTCTAAGGCTGAAAAAATAGAAACTATATCAAATATAGGGATTTTTATATTAAAACGCTTTTTGTATGTAACATTTTCTATTAATTTTATAACTACAAAATCACAATTTGGAACTACACCTTTTAAATTAGGATTTTTTCCAGTAGCTCCAATTATCCCAGCCATGTTAGTTCCATGTCCGATTTCATCTTTAGTTTGGACTATTTCATAAGGTGATTTTCCTTCTTTAAAAGCATTTATAGCTTCTTGTATATTATTTTTAGTATAGACAGTTCCAAAAGGAACTAAACTATTCTCATTTTTTTCAATATTATTTATTGTTTGATCCCAAATATATTCTATTCTTGTTTCTCCATTTACTTTTACAAATTCCTCATTTAGATAATCAATACCTGTATCTATAATTGCTACATTAACACCCTTCCCAGTTAAATTTAAAGGTAACTTTAATTGCAAAAAATTAGCTTGAGAAGCTTCAATTGGTGAAATTTCTTCAAGTGTAAATATGTCTGTTGCCGCAACATATAATATAGATGAAAAAATTGGTCCTTGGATGTTTAGATCAAGCTCTCTATCTGCAGATACTATTGCATATTTATTATTAATTATAGTTACATAATATCCTGGTTGTTTTGAAACTTCCTCCTCAATATTTCCTTGATATTGAACAATATAATGATAATAATTTGTATCAGCAAAAATATTTTTTGGAGTTCTAAAATTTTCTTTCACCTTAAATTCCTCCTATCTTACCATTGGAATTCTTATAAATAATTTATTAATATAATATTCAATAAATTCATTATTTTTTGCATTAGAATTATCTATACCACGTCTTTCATTTTTTCCCCGGTATGTCCCACCAATAATATTAAAAGTACCTAATAAATCAAAGTAACCATAACCAATTTCTCTGCTTGGATATTTAAAAAATTGATTTCTATTAGCTCCATACATTAGATAACTTCTAATCTTTTTTGTATACATAGTTAAATCATTACCATCAACAATTCCCCATTGCAACAAAAGAGCACAAGCTCCAGCCACTATTGCAGTTGCTGCTGAACTACCAGAAAATGTTGTAATTCCGCCTGAAACTTTTGTTGTTAAAATATTTATTCCTATAGTTGAAACATCAGGATTAATTGAGTTATTAGTATTAAAGCCCTTACCAGAAGCTGCAATTAAAGCATTATTATTTCCATAATAAGCAACTGTGATTACATTATCAGCTTCAGCTGGCATTGTTATTGTATTAAAAGGATCTGGTTCAAGAAATATTGTATTTTCTGGTAAAGTACTTTTAGGTTGAAGCCATATATCATATCTGCCGTCAATTATATACTCTCCTATTAAATTAAAACTCCATATTCCAGGTTTTATATTATTAAATTCAACACTTATTACTTCATGTCCAGTAAAATATTCAGGGTTATAGTATCTAATTGTCATGTTAGTGTCTAGAAAAACAAACTTAATAGGTTGACTCTTTTTTGTTGTTGATTCAATAATTGCTGATGCTTCTCCAGTTGGAGAAATTATATTTATAGAAGCAATATTAGGTTTTCGTACCCATATATTAATGTGAAAATATTTTAACTCCTTTGGTATTTTTAAATCAACCACTTTTGTATCTCCTAAACCGTTAATATATCCTGATGCATGTCCTTGTGAATTTCCTTCATTTCCAACTCCTGCTACAAGACATAGTCCTCTATTATTTCCAAGGGATGCTACATATCGAGATATCAAATTTGTACCATCATGAGCTCCCTCAGTACTCCCAACACCAATATAAATAACCATAGGCTTCTGATGCTCTGTAGATATTTTTTTTAAATACTCTAGCCCTGCTACAATTTCAGAAGCACTATATACTGGAGTGTATTCAACATTATTTTCTTTTAATTGATTTTTAAAATTAGTAGATTCAAAAAGTTTAACAATTACAAAATTACTATCTGATGCAATTCCTTGAAATTGATTATTGTATCCTCTTGCCCCTATAATTCCAGCAACCTTAGTCCCATGACCAATTTCATCTTTTGAAGGTACTATTTTATATGGATCACCATTATTTTTATAAGCATTAATTGCATTATTTATTTGATCATTTGAATAAGTTTGACCAATATATACAGAGTGATCAGTATTATTTTCTATTGTTTGATCCCATATATTAATTATTCTTGATGTATCATCCTCTCTAATAAATTCTTTATTCAAATAATCTATACCAGTATCAACAATACCTATTAATACATCTCTTCCAGTTAAATTTAAATATGGATTTATTTTTATATTATTTATATTATCTACAGAAGACGGGGAAATGTCTTGTAATACAAATATATTTCTAAAAGCATAAAAAACAATTTCTGGTACATCATTTAAAAGTCTCTCTAAATCTTTAACCTGCACTGATATAACTCCAATAGTGTCTGTAATTATATCCCCACAAGCATAAGATACTTTATCTATTCTTTCTTTAAAATTTCCTTTATATTGAACTAAATAATTTGCTGTATTGGGATCATAATATAAATTACAGTCACGTAAATCAGACATATTTAACTCCTAATATTACTTACATTTAATACTATGTATATTTTTATATTATTTATTTAATGCTTTAACTTCTAAATATGCAATCAAAAATGGGTAAAAAAATAACAGTCGAAAGAATGTCGGAAAATTATTTCCTAAATTCTCTAAACTGTTGATTTTAAAAATGCGAGATAAGCCATAAGCCGAGTTCTGTATTAAGGATATCTTATATTAACGTAAGCGACAAATAATTCGTCACCTAGTTTAAAATTATGCTTAGGCACAATCAAACTGAATATGCACAAAAAGGAGTTGTCGCAAAATAGAAATTATATTTCTATTTTGCAACAGCCCCTTATAGACACAAATCCCTTTTAGTGTTAGGCTATGCTATATTTCTTTTTACATCTTCTTCATTTTTCCTTTTTGATTTAAGTATCTTGTAAATCACCCCAAGCGCTATAAACCATACAGGTGTTACAAATAGTGCTACACGAGTTTCGCTATTAAGTGCCAATGTAACTATAACAAAAGCAAAAAATGCTAGAATTATATAGTTTATGATTGGATAAAGTGGCATTTTGAATTTGCTCTTAGCAGCAAGCTCAGGATTAGTTTTGCGATATTTTAGATGGCAGATAACTATAATTGTCCAAATAAAGATAAAGCAGAATGTTGATATACTTGTAATAAGTACAAATACTCCTTCTGGCATAATATAGTTCAGAATAACTGAAATCAAGATGACAGTTGCAGAGAACATTAGAGCATTAGAAGGTACTTGACGAGAAGTTAATTTTTTCATTGAATCAGGTGCATTATTTTCTTTAGCAAGAGAGTAAACCATACGACTTGTACTGAAGATACCGCTGTTACAAGCAGATGCAGCTGATGTTAGTACAACGAAATTTACAATACTTGCTGCTGCTGCAATTCCCACTGCAGCAAATACCTGTACAAATGGGCTTTTTTCTGGATTAATTGAATTCCATGGGTATATACTCATAATAACAATAAGCGCTCCGATATAGAAAATAATAATTCTAATTGGAATATTGTTAATAGCCTTTGGAATAACATGTTCTGGATTTTCAGTTTCACCAGCTGTTAAACCAACTAATTCGATTCCAGTAAAAGCAAATACAACCATTTGGAAGGAAAGTATAAAACCGCTTACCCCATTTGGGAACCAACCGCCATTACTCCAAAGGTTTGTAAAGCTAGATACACCAGCATCTGTAGAAAACCCTTTAATAATCATAAATGTACCAATTATAATTAGTGATACAATTGCAACAACTTTAATTAAGGCAAACCAGAATTCCATTTCACCAAATAACTTTACTGCGGTAAGGTTCATAATTAGTAAAATTACAAGAACTACAAGGCTTGGAACCCATTGAGCTATATTCGGGAACCAGTATTGTACATAAAGTCCAGCAGCCGTTACATCAGCCATAGCAAGTGAAATCCAGCAAAACCAATAGGTCCATCCAGTAATAAATGCTGCTCCGTTTCCTAGATAATCCTGTACAAAGTCTACAAAAGAATTGTAGTTTAAATTAGAAAGCAATAATTCCCCAAGGGCACGCATAACAAAAAAAAGAATTACCCCTGTTATCATGTACGCAAACAAAATAGATGGACCAGCCAAGTGAATGGACCTGCCTGAACCAAGGAATAATCCAGTACCAATTGCACCTCCAATTGCAAGTAATTGAACATGACGATTTTTTAGTCCTCTTGATAAATTTTGATTTTCTGACGTTAATTGATCCATTTTATCCCTCCATCTTAGTCAAAAGACATGTACTAAGAAATGCCTTTTCCTATATAAGTATTTTTTGATTGGAGATACAAATGGGAATAGATAAGATCTAAATGAAGTAATTGATAATGCATTACTATTACTTTTGTAAGATATGTTACCTTTCCCCTGTCCTTTTACCTGAGAGTTTCGCCATACGACTTTCTCCTTCGGTGCTCATTAAGAGTCTCTCCAAGGATTCATCCAATAGCGGTCATCTCTAACTAAATAGGTACCTGAAAGATTTACTTCTTCGGTGAATAGCCATAGCCATTACTCTCCCGCTATCTTCATCTGAACTTTTTAATTTTATTGTTTAACTTTTAAATTTTACTGTTATATACTAATACATATTTAATAAAGTTGCAACAATTTCTTCATTTTTAATTGAAATAAAAAGGTTATTTAGTCACAATTACTGATGATAACGTTGCCTATAAGAGGAATTTGTATGAAAAAGAAATCTGCATGCATAACAACGAAAAATAATTAGGGTATAAAAATGATATAATTTGAAAATTACTACCTAACGTGGAGGTGTTATAACATGCAAGGAAGTGCTAGAAAGAAAGGAGATTCTTGGTACTAAATCCTCAAAATCATGGAAATAATTTAAGTTCTACTACAATTTAAAAGCATTATCTTGTTTTACAGTCATCATTAAACAAAGCTTTAAAGCTGCAAATGATAAATACCAATTCATGTCAGTATCAGATATTTATACCCATGTTACAAAAGAAATGAATGATGAAGCTACAGATGCTATATCAAATATTCTTTACGCAAAAAAAGCAAGGGAAAGTTAAGGGAAAATACATATACTGTATTCCTTAAATCCTTGCAATTACTTGTTGCGAGATAAGCCATAAGCCGAGTTCTGTATTAAGCAATCATCTATCTAGGTCTACCGTTGCCAGTAGACTCAAGCGACGCACCCGGAGGCGGGACGGGCAACCCCTTAATGCCTCTCTATTCGGTCTTGCTCCAAGTGGGGTTTACATAGCCGTGAAGTCTCCATCACGCTGGTGAGCTCTTACCATCACCTTTCCACCCTTACCTAAGTAAAACTTAGGCGGTATATCTCTGTTGCACTTTCCTTCAAGTCGCCTTGACTGGACGTTATCCAGCACCCTGCCCTATGGAGCTCGGACTTTCCTCTCCTAGATCTAAGTCTAGCAGCGATTGCACGTCTCACTCGCAAGATATATCGTAACATACTTTTTATAAATATACAAATAATTTTTTAATTGAATATATTACATACAATACACTAATATCTTTACTTGTTAATTTTCGACATATAATTTATGTCAAACTCCACAGGATTTTATTCCTCCATTACCCACATGATACTATAAATGTATCCTTTGTGTATTGTTAATTATACATTGCAATATATATGCCTTATCCGATAGCTAGCAGCAGTAAAACTCCCACCTCTTTAAGTTAGAGTGTTACTGCTGCATACACCTGGATTAGAGGTGCCCCTTGAGGGTACATTTTGTGACCCTTAGTGGTTGCGAGGTCCCCCTTGTGGGGATAAATTTTTCTAAGCTTCAGGTGTAGAAAATTGTATTCCTATTAAGAAAACTCCACCTAAAGCTAAAAATCACTTTATATTAAAATAAATATTAATGTTAATAAAATTATTATTATTACTCCATATAAACTTACCCCACAAAATAATAATGTTAAAAGTATTATTCCACCAACAATTAATTTAGGATAAAGTAAGTATAAAAGAGGAGATTTATTTAAAAAAAATGGTGAAAATCCATTTGGTCTTCTTCCACAGTTATTTCTTCTGTTTCCGCCTCTAAAAAAACCTTTAACTGCTCTTTTACTATGTTTAAATATATTTTTAAAATCCTTCTTTAAATCCTCTCCAGCCCCATTAGTAAAATCATCATCTTTACTCATAGTCCACCCACAAAATTATTATTACAATCTTAATATATGCACATGTATCATATTTTAGTTAATAAATTTATATATATAAGTCATAATAAATGCATAACCTTTATTTCAGTGCAATATACGCATAAGTGCAGTTTTCATTTTGGCTATCTATCTTAAGGCACATGAAAGAAAATAACAAGTCCAAAATGCCATGATTATTTTTCATCAAGCAAGGAAGCGGATTGGTCTCATAGCCAGCCTATTAGGGCAATCTGCTGACGCAGCATGATGGAAAATAGGCTTGGCAGATGGACTTGTTATTTTTTTGATTGTGCCTAAACAAAGTCATAAGGATCTTTGCATTTTTTTGAAGCAATGAATTCTACATCTTTAAATTTTTCTTTTAGAAATCCTAATGTTTTTAAAAATACAAGATATTCTGTTGAAAAATGTCCTGCATCTATTATACTTATTTTCATTTCTTTAAAGTCTGATGCAAAATGATAAGTTGTATCTCCTGTTATTATACAATCAGCTCCGAGGCTTTTTGCTTTATAAAATAAGTCTTGACCACTACCATTTATTATTGCCAATACTTTTACTTTCTCACTACCTTTAACAATTCTCATATTTTTTATATTTAAATTTTCTTTAACAAGTTCTATAATATCGCAGAGTGAAATTTCCTTTTGTAATCTTACTAATCTTCCAATCCCAATATCTTTGTAGTTTCCAGATTCATTAGGTTCAATTATTTGATTTGAATTAAATCCTAACATATTAACTATTGTCTCATTAATGCCATCTTTAGCACTATCTAAATTGGTATGGCATGAATACAGAGTTATATCTTCTTTAATTAAAACTATCACTTTATTGCCTAGTAGGTCTCCTTTAATTATATTTTTAGGTTTTTTAAATATCAATGGATGATGAGTTATAATTAAATCAATATTGAAGTTTATAGCTTCTTGAATTACTTCATTTGTACAATCTAATGCTAACAGAACTTTCTTTACTTCTTTATTTTCATCTCCAACCATTAATCCTACATTATCATAATCTTCCTTTAGAGATTTTGGAGCAACTTCTTCAATTTTTTTTGCTATATCTCTTACTTTAGTCATAATTTCACCACCTAAAAAATTTTTAATAATTTCTCTAATTTGTTATTTTTTTCTTTCAATTCATTTTTACGTGCTATTGCATGTTCAGTATTATCTTTAATAAACTCCATGACTTTTTCATTTTTCTCAATTTTACTTTCTATGTATAATTTTAATAAAGGTAATTTTTTATTTAACATAATTGGGCTTATTTCATAGAATATATCTTCTAATGCTATATAATCTCCTATTTTATATTTCACTTTAAATATCTCATAATATTTATTTTCATCTAAACATATATCTTCTTCTAAAACTTCATAATTATTATTATATAGATATTTTCTCAAAACTTCAGGATTTTGAGCAGGTTGGAGTATTAAATACTCTAAATTCTTAACTTTATTCAAATCACTTTCTAATATATCTCTAATTAGGTTACCGCCCATTCCAGCGATTATTACAGAGTCTGCTTCTTTGTTATTTAAAGGAGACAATCCTCCACCTAATCTTAAGTCTATTTTATCTAGTACTCCATCTAATGATGCATTAATTTTTGCTTTTTTTAAGGGCTCTTTGTTTATATCTGATGCAATAACCTTTTTAGCTATATTATTTTTAATCAAATAAATAGGTATATAACCATGATCTGTTCCAACATCCATTATAACTTCAACTTTATTCAATTTTTCTATAATCCAATTTAGTCTTTTACTTAGTTCCATATTAACCTCTTTTCCACTTCACAATGCGCAATTCACAATGCACAATGATAGTACAATTTCCTTTGGAAATTGAATTATTAATCTAGAAATGCCCTAGCACTTCTTATTTCCTTTAATTGTTTCTAATCCTGTTGTGAAAAGTAAGAGTCCAAATTTTATATTTTGAGCCTCGAACTTTCTCTGTGAGCTTGTTCCTTCATTGCCCACAGGGCACCCTAAAGGGCATGAATTGTCGATTATATCTACTACATTGAAAAATAAGCACCTAAAATATAGGTGCTTATTTGTTTAATCTAAATAATCTTTTAATTTTTTACTTCTTGATGGATGTCTTAACTTTCGTAAAGCTTTCGCCTCAATTTGTCTAATTCTTTCTCTTGTAACACTAAATTCTTTACCTACTTCTTCAAGAGTTCTAGCTCTTCCATCATCAAGTCCAAATCTTAGTCTTAATACTTTTTCTTCCCTAGGAGTTAATGTATCTAATACACTAATTAATTGTTCCTTAAGCATTGTAAATGCAGCAGCTTCAGCTGGTGCTAATGCTTCATCATCTGGAATAAAGTCTCCCAAATGAGAATCTTCTTCTTCACCTATTGGAGTTTCTAATGAAACTGGTTCTTGTGCTATCTTTTGAATTTCACGAACCTTTTCTACTGGAAGTTCCATAACTTTTGAAATTTCTTCTGGAAATGGATCTCTACCCAATTCTTGTAACAACTGTCTTTGTACTCTTATAAGCTTATTTATAGTTTCTACCATATGAACAGGTATTCTAATTGTTCTAGCTTGATCCGCAATAGCTCTTGTTATTGCTTGCCTAATCCACCATGTAGCATAAGTTGAAAATTTATATCCTTTTCTATAATCAAATTTTTCAACAGCTTTTATAAGTCCTAAGTTTCCTTCTTGAATTAAATCTAAGAACAACATACCTCTTCCAACATATCTTTTAGCTATACTTACAACTAATCTTAAATTTGCCTCTGCCAATTTCTTTCTAGATTTTAGATTTCCTTCTTCTATTTCTCTAGCATATGTTATTTCTTGTTCTGAAGACAATAAAGGCACTTTTCCAATTTCTTTTAAATACATTCTAACTGGATCATCTATGGCTATACCCTCTGGCACTGATAAATCAATTTCTTCATGTCCAGTATCAGTATCGTTCACGTCACCTATAATTTCAACATTTGCCATTTCAAAAACTTCATATATCTTTTCTATTTGTTCCGGACTTAAGTCAATGTGCTCCATTGTTTCCATAATTTCTTTATATGTTAACGAACCATTTTTTTTACCTTTATCAATTAATTCCTTTACGGCCACCATCTTGCTATTCTTATCTTTTTTATCATCTTTTGGCTTTACTACTTTTCCGTTCGTTTTTTGTTCCATATTATTATTGCCTCCTTCCGTCATAACCTTTAACCTCTCTCTCCCTTTTTAAGTGCTTCTGATAATTTAGTAAGCTCCATAGCAATTCTTATAGATTCTTCAATTTCCCCTTCTTTTTCAAATCTATTTTGCTTTTTCTTTAAATCTTCAATTTGTAATTTAAGTTTAAAGCTTTTGACTTCCTTTATATAATCCTTGATTAACCTATCTCTATCTGCGAAAGCTAAAATTTCATGTTCTTTTATTTCAGTAAATTCTTTAGAACTTTCTATATCATCACATCTGCTTTCTACATAAGATATTATATTAACAGTATCCACATTTTTGCCCTGTAATATTAATGAATAAATTTTATTATGTGATTCTATTACAAAATCTCCTGGTTTTATAGCACTTTTAAGTTCATCATAAAATTCATCTTTAAACATCAATTTAATTAATGCTCTCTCAGCTTTTAAATATCCTGGTTCTACATATAATTTTGTTCTAAAATCTTCTTTTTTATTTATAAAATTTTCTTCTTTTTGTTTTTTTGATATTACTTGAGAAAGTAAGTCATATAATGCCTGCTCTTTAATTGATGTTTCTTCTGAAATCTTCTTTATATATACATCTTTCTCTATAGGGTTTAGATCTGCCAAAATTTCTGCAAATTTCTCTCCATATGTTACTAATTCATTTCCATTTTTTAAGTTTATGCCTTGTGCTGCTCTTTTAATTTTATATTCAATTAGAGGCAGTGCTTCTTTTGCTAACCTTAAAAATGCATCTTTCCCATTATTTCTAACAAATTCATCTGGATCTTTCCCCTCTGGCACTGTTAATACTTTCACATCAAATCCAGCATTCCTTAAAATTTCAAGTCCTCTTACAGTAGCAGTCTGACCAGCAAAATCAGCATCATAAGAAATTATTACTTTATTTACATATCGCTTAAGAAGTCTTGCTTGATTTACAGTAAGTGCAGTTCCAAGTGATGCTACAGTATTCGTTATACCATATTGATGAAGTGCTATTAAATCCATGTACCCTTCAACTATAATAATGTAATCCTCTTGTAGCTTATTCTTAATTGCAAAATTTAATCCATAAAGATTAGTTCCTTTTTGAAAAATCATTGTCTCTGGTGAATTTAAATATTTGGGTTTTGAATCATCTAAAACCCTACCTCCAAATCCAATAACTTTTCCTTTTACATCAAATACAGGAAACATCACTCTATTTCTAAATCTGTCATATGTATTCCCAGTTTTTTCACTTTTAGAAATTAACCCCGCTTCAAATAATAAATCATCCTTATATCCATTTGCTCTCAAACTATTTATTACGCCCTGCCAGTTATCATGTGAATAACCTAAGCCAAATCGTTTTATCGTTTCTTCTTTTATTCCTCTTTTTAAGAAATACTCTTTTGCTGTTTTATTATTTTGTAAATTTGCAAAATAATATCTAGCAGCATCTACATTTATTTTGTATAAAAGTTCTTTTTTTCTAGAAATATTATTGTTTTCCTGCCCTTCTATCTGTAATATAATATTAGCTTTATCTGCTAAATATTTTGCTGCTTCTAGAAAAGTAAGTTTTTTATATTTCATAACAAATGTAAGTACGTTTCCTGCTTCACCACACGAAAAGCATTTATATATTTGCTTTTCACTAGAAACACTAAATGATGGGGATTTATCATTATGAAATGGACATAACCCCATATAATTTTTTCCTGATTTTTTTAACCTTACATCTTCTGAAATAATATCAACAATTTCACTTTGTTCTTTTATTTTTTCTATTACTTCTTCTGGTATCTGCAAGGAGACATCTCCCTCCCTACTGCTTTTTTTCAACAAGTATATATTATTCGACATATTAATGAGTTTTCCTTCTAACTATTATAATAAATTTGAAGATTTAGCTCATTTTGAAATAATATCTAGTTGAATAGCACTATTATTTAATAATTCTTTCTTTTATTTTAAAATCCTCTTTTTTTATTTTAAAATCCTCTTTATAATTTTGAAACTCTATTTGTTTATGAAAATTTATCTTTAATATATCTTGATTATAAGCAATCTATATATTATACGCTTAATACCATCAACTAAATTCTTAATTGAAAAATATTAATCTATTACTACTTTAAGGAACAAATATTTTATTAAACAACAATAAACAATAATCATCACTCATGCCAGCAATATAATCTGCTACTGCTCTTTGCAGACTTTCATTTTTAGCTATTGTTAAATAAACTTCTGGCATTTGTTCTGGATTTTCTTCAAAATATTTAATTAATTGTTGTAATATAAATTTTGCCTTATTTCTCTCAACCTTTAATGTATCTCCTAAATATATATTTTTAAACATAAATTGTCTAAGTTCTATCATTGCTTCATTAATTTCTTTACTTAATCCAACTTCTTTTATTCCATTATTAATTTTATTATTTGAAGTTTTTACAAAATCTTTTATTAATGTATCTAGTCTTTGAGTAGAACTGTCTCCTAAAACTTCAACGATACCTTTAGGTAGTTGCTCTTTACTTAACAATCCTGCTCTTATAGAATCATCTATATCATGATTTAAATAAGCCATTTTATCACTAAATTTAACTACAATTCCTTCTAAAGTAATTATATTTTTTATAGCTTCAAGCCCACTATGATTTAGTATTCCATTAATTACCTCTTCTGTTAGATTAAGCCCTTGCCCATCATTTTCAAGTTTAGTAACTACTCTTACGCTTTGTTCATTATGACGAAAACCACCCTTTAAATATTGATTTAATACCTCTTCACCATTATGTGCAAAAGCAACATGCCCTAAATCATGACCCAATGCTATTGCTTCAATTAAGTTTTCATTTAATCCAATTCCAGCACCAATAGTTCTTGCAACTTGTGATACTTCTAATGTGTGAGTTAATCTAGTTCTATAGTGATCCCCAAAAGTTTTTATATATACTTGTGTTTTATGTTTGAGGCGTCTAAATGATTTGCTTTGAATAACTCTATCTCTATCCAGCATATAACAAGTTCTAATGTCATCTTCTTCTTCTCTAATTTTTCTTCCTAAAGAATTTTTTGAAAAAGCAGCTTCTTTTATTAATGTCAAGCTTTCAAAACTCTGAATTTTTTCTCTCACATTCATATATTATCACCTCTTTTTATGTATTCTATATTTATCATTATATTCCTCTATTTCTCGGCTATATTTATTATTTGCAAAAAATAAAAAAATACTATCGTTTACATATAATTTTTTATATTTTTATTAAATTCTTTAAGTATATTACTAAAATAACTTTAATATTATTTAATAATAAAGAATTTTATCTGGAGTATTAAATCTCTACCTTAGGCACAATCAAATAAATAACAAGTCCATTTGCCAGCCTATTTTCCATCATGCTGCGTCGGCAAATTGACCTAATAGGACCGCTATGAGGGCAATTCGTCTCCTTGCCTGATGAAAAATATTCATGGCAACTTTGGACCTGTTATTTATTTTCATGTGCCTTATCACACAAGAATCACCTTATAAAGGAGTGTATTTATGGGTAATGAAGTTTTATCTTTACAAGAATGTAATCTTTCTCCTGAAATCATAAAGCAAAATGTTTTGCCATACTACAATTTGCAAAACTCTATAATTTCAATAATTAAATTTAAAGATACCAATAAACAAAGAGCAGTATATAGAATAGATTTTAAAGGAAAAAGTTATTGTTTAAAAAAAGTTTATTATAATAAAAACGATTTACTATATGTGTATTCAGCAATTGAATGGCTATATAGAAATAATATTAGAGTACCAAAGCTTTTACCTACTATTGATAATAATAGATTTGTATCTTATGAAGACATGCTTTTTATACTAACTCCTTGGATTCAAGGTGAGAAATGCAGTTTTGATAATATTGAGCATGTTATACTTTCTGTAAAAAAGCTTTCTACAGTTCACTCAATATCTCGTGACTTTAAGCCTATTTTAGGCAGTTCTTTAAAAGAAGGTTTTGATGATTATTACATATCAACCTTAAAACATTTTCAAGATTTACTTCAAGCATCAAATGAAGCCTTTAAATATAAAGATACATTTTCAAGACAATTCATTTCAAACTTTGATACAAATTTACGTCTTGCTAAAATTTCTTTAGATATATCTAATAAAATTGATAATGATAATTTGAGTAAATCTTTGTGTCATGGTGATTATGTAAATAAAAATTTAATTTTCCCATCTGATTTAGAGCCTTGGATAATAGACTTCGATAAATGTAAAACAGATTATTGTGCAAAAGATTTAGCATATTTTATGCGTAGATTACTTAAACGTGAAAATACTAAATGGAACATCGACTTAGCTTTATCTGTATTAGAAGCTTATAATGAATCTTCTCCTCTAACAGATTCAGATCTAAGATATTTGATTTCATATATTTGTTTTCCACAGAAATACTGGAAAATATCAAGAGATTATTATAAGAATATTCACAAGTGCAATAAATCTGCTTTTTTAACTTTACTTTTAAATGCGACCTCAAAAGCAGACGTTCACTATGATTTTGCACTAACTATAATAGATGCAGTACAAAAAAAATTCAATACAACTTTGCTCTAAAACTAGAATTATGAATATATCGCGCTGAACTAAATGGTACTCTGTTGTTACTGTTAATTAATCGTAAATTTAAGTTTTGATCATTACTGCAAGTATTTTTATACTTAGCAATATCACATACTATAAAGAGCCCCTTGAACTTTAAATTCAAGGGGTTCTATTTTATATTCTATCTTTTATTTTTTACTTGTGCTTGTGCTGCTGCAAGTCTTGCAAGTGGCACTCTAAATGGTGAACATGATACATAGTCAAGACCTATGTTGTGGCAGAATTCAATTGATGATGAATCTCCACCATGTTCTCCACAAATTCCAAGATGGATGTCTGGTCTTGTAGATCTTCCTTTTTCTACTGCTATCTTGATTAATGAACCAACTCCAGTTTGATCTAATTTAGCAAATGGGTCTTGTTCATAAATCTTCTTTTCATAATAAGAAGATAAGAACTTAGCTGCATCATCTCTTGAGAATCCAAATGTCATTTGAGTTAAATCATTTGTACCAAAAGAGAAGAACTCAGCTTCTTTAGCTATTTCATCAGCTGTTAAAGCTGCTCTTGGGATTTCAATCATAGTACCAACTTTGTATTCTAAAGTTAATCCCTTTTCTTCCATAACTTTTTTTGCTGTATTTACTATAACATCTTTAACATATTTTAATTCCTTAATCTCTCCAACTAATGGAATCATTATTTCTGGAATAATGTCATAGCCTTTATTCTTTTTAACTTCTATAGCCGCTTCTATGATTGCTCTTGCTTGCATCTCAGCAATTTCTGGATAAGATACTGCAAGACGGCATCCTCTATGACCCATCATAGGATTAAATTCATGTAACTCTTCAACTGTAGATTGTAATTCATCAAAAGTTATTCCCATTTCTTTTGCTAATTCTTTAATATCTGCCTCTGCTGATGGTAAAAATTCATGTAAAGGTGGATCTAATAATCTTATAGTAACAGGTTTTCCTTCTAATGCTTCATAGATACCAATAAAATCTGCTTTTTGCATTGGTAATATCTTATCTAATGCTACTTTTCTTTGTTCTAAATCTTTGGATGTAATCATTTGTCTTACAGCCATAATTCTATCTTCTGCAAAGAACATATGCTCTGTTCTACAAAGACCTACACCTTCTGCTCCAAATTCAACTGCTTGTTGTGCATCTTTTGGACTATCTGCATTAGCTCTAACTTTTAATTTTCTTATTTCATCTGCCCAACCCATAAATATTGCAAAATGACCTGAAATTTCTGGAGTAACTGTCTTTATTTTTTCTCCATATACATTACCACTAGTACCGTCAATTGAAATAAAATCTTCATCTGTATAAACTTTTCCATCAACTTCTAAAGTTCTCTTTTTTTCATCAACTCTAATAGTTCCACATCCAGCTACACAACAAGTTCCCATTCCTCTTGCAACAACAGCAGCATGAGAAGTCATACCACCTCTTACTGTAAGAATTCCTTTTGCAGCTACCATACCTTCTATATCTTCTGGAGAAGTTTCAAGTCTTACAAGTACTACATCTTCGCCAAGGGCAGCTCTCTCTTTAGCTTCATCAGCTGTAAATGCAATCTTACCACATGCAGCTCCTGGAGATGCTGGCAACCCCTTGCCAATTGGAATAGCCTTCTTTAAATCTTCAGTATAAAATGCAGGATGTAATAATGTATCTAATTGCTTAGGTTCAACTTTTAAAATTGCTTCTTCTTTACTAAGCATTCCCTCTTCAACTAAATCAACAGCAATCTTTAAAGCTGCTTGAGCTGTTCTCTTACCATTTCTAGTTTGTAAGAAGTATAATTTGCCTTCTTCTATTGTTATTTCCATATCTTGCATATCTTTATAATGAGATTCTAATTTATTAACTATATCTTCAAATTCTTTATATATTGCAGGATCTTGATCCTTTAATTTTGATATTGGAAGTGGTGTTCTAATTCCTGCAACAACGTCTTCACCTTGTGCATTCATTAAATATTCACCATATATTTCATTTTCACCATTAGCTGGATTTCTAGAGAATACAACTCCTGTTCCTGATGTTTCTCCTTTATTACCAAATACCATTTCTTGTACATTTACTGCTGTACCCCATTCTCCAGGAATATCATTCAATCTTCTATATACTATAGCTCTTGGATTATCCCATGATCTAAATACAGCTGTTATAGATTCAACCAATTGAACTTTTGGATCACTTGGAAAATCTTCTCCCTTTTCTTTTTTATATAGTTCTTTAAACTCACCAACTAATTGTTTTAAATCTTCTGCAGTTAAATCTGTATCAAATTCAACGCCTTTTTTTTCCTTAAGTTCATCAATCTTGTTTTCAAATAATCTTTTCTCTATGTTCATAACAACATCTGAGAACATTTGAATAAATCTTCTATAAGAATCATATGCAAATCTGGGATTATTAGTTAATTCTGACATAGCTTCTACAGCCACGTCATTTAATCCTAAATTTAAAATAGTATCCATCATACCTGGCATTGAAACTCTTGCACCAGATCTTACTGAAACTAATAAAGGGTTTGAATTGTCTCCAAATTTTTTACCTGTAGATTCTTCGAGCTTTGTTAAGCTATTATAAATTTGACCTATTATGTCATCAGAAATCTTTCTACCATCTTCATAATACTTATTACAAGCTTCTGTTGTAACAGTAAAACCAAATGGTACAGGAATTCCTATATTGGTCATCTCTGCTAAATTAGCACCTTTTCCTCCAAGTAAATTTTTCATTGAAGCATTTCCTTCACTAAAAAGATATACATACTTATTTGTCATCTCAATATTCCCTCTTTTCTTATAATTTTCTCAATATATTTACTATCGATTCCTTCCTCCGGCATCTTCAAAAAATAACTAGTCTATTTTGCGCTATACTTTGTCGATTAAATTAAATGATAGCACCCACTATCATTTAATTAACTCTCCTCGTCCAGCACAAAACATACATCACATATTCTTTTTTCAGATGCCTAAAGGCATCGTAGTTACCCTAATAATTAACTTTCATTTTCTCCAAATTTAACAAATAATTTTGTTATATTAGTCTTTGAGACCTTACCAATTATTTTTATTTGGTCTTTTCCATCTGTCTTTTTTAATATCTCAACAACTGGAATACTGTCAATTTCATGTTCAATAATTTTCTTGGCCAAATCATAAGCATTGTCATTTTCATTTGCACAAATTATATTTGGCATTCTAGTCATGATTACACCAACTGGAACCTTATGTATATCCGTTCCTCCTATTGAAATTTTAAGAAAATCTTTTCGAGAAACTGCACCTGTTAGTATTCCATTGTTTTCTATAAATAATGTCCCTACATCATTAAGAAATAGGTATACGATTGCATCATATACCATTGTATCTTCACTTACGGTCACGGGTTTAGACATTATTTCAGACACTTTGATTTTACTTATATGTGCATAAATTAATCCACCAGAAGATTTTCCAGAATATACATATCCAACCTTAGGTCTAGCATCTAACGTTCCTATCATTGTAAGAACTGCTAGATCTGCTCTAAGTGCTGCTCTTGTTACCCCAAGTCTCCCTGCAAGTGCTTCACTTGTTATTGGTGCATTTTCTTTAACTAAGCATACTATTTCTTCTTGTCTCGGTGATAATTTCAATCTTATCCCTCTTTCTACAAACACAAGAAATATTTAGTTAATATTCATTAATTTTTACTACTATCTAATTATATCATTTAATTATTGTTTGACTAGACTTAATTTTCAGAAAAATCAAATAAATTTACTAATTATTTCTTGTATAATAATTTTATATCACTTTAACTTGTATTTTTCTCAATATTCCTTCGAATATCATTTTTCTTCTGAATTTTCTTTCTCTTCATCAAAGTTAACAGTATAGCTATATACTGTATCAGAACCAGTATATACCTTTTGTTTTGAATCAGAACTATCATTCTTAGTATCTTTCTTCATTTCATTAACTTTATTTTTAACCTTATCTGCAAAATCATTTGCCTTATTTTTAACATCATTCGCAACCTTAGAAACCTGTTTGTTTATTATTTCTACAGAACCGTCTTCCTTAGTTATTTCTATTATAATTTGAGTTGCTATTGCTGCAATAACACCTGCTGCAAGTATTGGTGGAATTATAATAGCTACAACACCTGCTGCAATCCCTGCATTAACAGGAATATCAATTAACTCTGTATCATCTTTTTTAATCTTTATTCTTGTAACATTACCTTTTTCTATTATTTGTTTGAACCAAACTTTTAACTCTTCTATAGAAGTCTGAGTTTTATTTTGCTCCTCGTCCTTAGAAGATCCATTATTGTCATTTAATATACCTTGAGTCTTTTCAATATATATTAAAGATTCTAACACATCTCCTTCACATGCTTCTAAAGCTTGCTTTGCTTTTTCATAACTTACATTTGTTCTCTCACGTACCATATCAACTTTTTCTAATGTTATATTTCCCATAAATTATCACTCCTTAATAAATTTTAACATATCTAAACTTTTAGGTTTTCTTGCGTAATTATTACATATAAAAAAAGTAGTTATTTTTTCTATTTCCTCTTTCATCTCATTATTTAAATTTAATCTATATAACTTATCTACATTCAGATTCTTCAAGAATCTTAAAGCATTATATGCACCCTTTGATATGAATAGTCCATGTTCTTTTGGACATTCATCACATATTCCTCCATAGTAAGATAAGCTTATATAATTTGATGAAGATATTTTTTTTCTACAAATACTGCAATTATCCAATGTTAAATTATATCCTGTATCTCTTAATAATTTTAGTTCAAATGATCTTATTAGCAATTCATAATCTATTGCATCTGTATTTAATAAATATAATGTTGTTACTAAATTTCTAAAAAGTTCAACATTAACTTCATTGTCAGCACATGCAATATCTATGAGTTCACATAAATATGATGAATACGTAAGTTTATATAAGTCATTTAAAAGCCCTTGAAATGAATGAATTATCTTTCCTTCTTGAAGGGTATATAAATTTTTGCCTTTATACACCATATATTCTCCATAACATAAAGGTAATGTCAACGCTAAAAACTTGCTTTTACTTTTTTTTGCACCTCTAACTATAGCTGTGATTTTGCCTAGTTTTTCAGTATAAAGCCAAACTAATTTGTCATTTTCTTTAAAATCTTGTGTCTTTATAATAACAGCTTTAGTTTCAAAAATTGACAGATTAATCATCTCCTATAAATAACTAAGAATTAATGATGAATAATTAATGATTGAGGATGAAATTCCAAAGGAATTTCTATAAAAAATATATAAAATTCAAGAAATTACGAAGTAATTTCCTCCTTCATCATTCATTAATTTAAACATATCACTAATCCTATTTCTTAGACTTATAACCTAATTCCTTTAATAAAAGTTGATTATCTCTCCACTCTTTTCTAACTTTAACCCATATTTTTAAATTAACTTTGGCTTTTAAGAATCTTTCTAATTCATATCTCGCAGTTTCCCCAATTCTTTTAAGCGTTTGCCCATTCTTACCTATTATTATACCTTTATGTGAATCCTTTTCACATATTAAATCTACCTCTATATGATATGTACCAATATCATTTTGTTTCATTTGAATTATATCTACTGCTATACCATGAGGGACCTCATCTCTTAATGTTCTTAAAGCTTTTTCTCTAATTATTTCAGATACAACAAATTTCTCTTGAACATCTGTTATCATATCATCGGGATAATACTTAGGTCCTTCTGGCATCACTTTTTTCATAAGTTCTATTAATGCATCAACATTTTTTCCTTTAATTGCAGAGATAGGTATTATTTCTGCAAAATTAAATTCTTTTGCGTACATTTCTAAACTTTTTGCCACTCTATCTTGTGTACTTTCATCAACTTTATTTAATACTAAAAATACTGGGCACTTTTTATCTCTTAAAGTTTCTAATATAAATTTGTCTCCTTTTCCTATTTCCTCATCTGGATTTGTTAAAAACAACACTAAATCAACATCTTTAGTTGATTCTTTTGCTGAATTTACCATATACTCGCCTAATTTATGTTTAGGCTTATGTATACCTGGTGTATCAACAAATACCATTTGATAATTATCACCTGTTAATATTGTTTGAATATTGTTCCTTGTTGTTTGTGGTTTATTTGAAACTATTGATAATTTTTCTCCCATTATGTAATTTAATAAAGTTGATTTCCCTACATTCGGTCTTCCAACTATTGTAACAAATCCTGATTTAAACATTTTTTCCTCCTCAAAATAAGCTTCATTATAGAAAGCTTAAATAACATTATGCTACTTTACAAATAGTATACTCTATTTATAAGTTAATTGACAACGTTCAAAAATACACACCTCCTTATTTCTGTGAATTATACGCATAAGTGTAGTTTTCAGCGGCCTCATTTCCACCCTGGGTATCGACATATATATTTATTATTCTAAGCTTATTAAAGTCTAAACAATGTGAAAATAAATAAAGTTAATAATATTCCAAAAATCGCCCCAACTATTACCTCAAAAATACTATGAACTTCTGAATCAACTCTACTTTGTGCAGTTATAAATGCTAATAATAAACTAAGCAGTATGCAAATTGGTTGCTCTGTTATCAGGGATATTGCAGTTGCAATAGAAAATCCTAGTGCACTATGACCACTTGGCATTCCACCCTTTAAAGGAGTACCCTCTCCAAAAATTGCTTTTGCTATTATTGTTACTATACACACTATTACTAATACAATAAATATTGTGTATGGTTCCGAGTTTTTAACTTTTTTAATTAAATCAAATGAAAAGGTAGCTAATTTATCCCAAAATATAATATATCCAACTAATAATGCATTTATAGCTGTAATCAGCACTCCACCTGCCGCTGCATTTTTAGCTATTTTAGCCAATGGATGATAATAATTAGTTGTCATATCTATAGTTGCTTCTATGGCTGTATTTATTAATTCAGCTGTTATTACCATAGTTATTGCAACTGCTAAAATAAGAAATTCATATTTTGTTATATCAAAGAAAAAACTTACAATTAATACACCTAAAGCTACAATTAAATGTATTTTCATATTTCTTTCTGTTCTTACAGTATCTATAATCCCAGTTATTGCATTATTAAAACTTTCTAGAGTTTTTTTAATCTTCATTTGCCTCACCTACTTTCTATTAAGTGACTAAAAAAAATTATATAGATACCCAAGATTAAAAATGTACTTATACTTGGAAATTTAATTATCAATGCCCAATGCTCAATAGTCAATAATTGGAGATTGAACATTGACAATTAGTACTTCTAAATTAGCAATTTAATATATAAGTATAAATTAGGAGTTTGGTATCTATCTATATGTCTTATCTAGTTATACTAAGTTTATTTAGAATTTCTTCTTCTCTACTTCTCATAACATTTTTTTCTTCATCTTCCATATGATCATAACCCAAAAGGTGCAATACAGAATGTACTACTAAATATGAGGCTTCTCTTTCATATGAGTGATTAAATTCTTTACTTTGTTCTAATGCTTTTTCTAGAGAAATCACTATATCCCCAAGTACAAGTTCTTCACCATCAAAATCAGTTTGGGAAAACTTATAATTTTTATACATTTCCTTAAATACTTTTTTATTTTTGTATTCTAACATAGGAAAAGATAATACATCTGTTTCTTTATTTATTCCTCTAGTATCATTATTAATTACCTTAATTTCCTCATTATCTACAAATACTAAGGAAATTTCACACTTTAAATCAACTTCTTCTTCTTTTAATTCAAATTCTATTACTTTTGTTAGTTTTTCTATTAAATTATCATTTACTTCTAACTTGTTTTGTCTATTATCTACATATATCATTGTTTTAATTACTCCTTAGTTTTAATTTGATCATTTAAATCTTTGATTTTCTCTTTAGGGTATTCTATTCTGTGATGATATATACCATTTAATGTAGTTAAGAAACATATTCTAATTTTTTCTATATCCTTTAATGTCAAATCACAATTATTCAACTGACCGCTTGATAATTTATCATCCATTATGCTCTTCACCATTTCATTGATTTTCTCTTTATTTACCTCTTTAATTGACCTAACAGCAGCTTCAACGCTATCAGAGAGCATTACTATGCCTGCTTCCCTAGAACTCGGTATAGGTCCTTCATACATATAATCTTCTATCTTTATTTCATTTTGATTTTCAGTACTATTTTTCATTGTATAATAAAAATATTTAACTAATGTCTTTCCATGATGCTCTGCTATAATATCTTGAATTACCTTTGGCAAGTTATATTTTTTTGCTAATTCAAGGCCATCCTTTACATGAGATTTTATTATCATTGTACTTAAATTAGGAGTTATATTATTATGAGGATTATCCCCTCCTATTTGATTTTCTCCAAAAAAGTATGGTCTTTCTATTTTACCAATATCATGATAATAACACCCTATTCTAGTAATTACTGAATTAGCATCAACTTCTTCTGCTGCCAACTCTGCAAGGTTCGCAACAAGCATACTATGATGATATGTACCTGGCGCTTCCATTAATAATCGCTTTAGAAGTGGATTATTAGGATTTGATAATTCTAATAACTTTAAAGTTGTAACCTCATTAAATGTACCTTCCAAGAATGGTAGTATTCCTAACGCAAATATACCTGATAAAAGTCCTCCTGCAACTGTAATGCATCCCTTTATTAACACATCTCTAAGATTACTTGATATTAATATTCCTGTGGATAATATAAGTATTGCACTAGCAACTGCAATATATAATGTTGAATATAATAATTCATTTCTTTGTTGCATCTTTTTTAACAATGTAGCTCCTAGTATTGAGCTTACTATACCTAATATCATAACTTGAACATCAAATCCATTTAATGCACTTATAACTATTATATTTAAGGTACTAAGGACAAGTGAAATTTTATAATTTAATAGTAATGTAAGCATCATAGGAGCACAAGCAAACGGGATTAAAAGCGGTGATATAATTCCTATTGTTCTAGCTAATATTAGTGAAATCAAATTTATCACGCTTATTAAAATTAATTTTTTAGTGCTTTTAAATATTTCTTTATAATTTAATCTGATATAACTATACTGAAGAAATAGTACTATTGCTAAAAATACTGCAAGTGCTAAATATACATATATATATACTGTTGAATTTTCATCCTGTAACATTCCTAAATCTGACAAAATATCTAATTGCTCTTGAGTAACTGGTTCCCCTTCTTTTACTATAATCTGATTTTGTTTTATTATTACTTTAGATATACTTTTTTGAGCTTCTTTTATTGTTTCTGTTGTCTTTTCTTCATCAAAAAAAACATTCGGATTTATTTGAGTCTGAATAATTGACTTTAATACGCTCAATACTTGATTTTCTAACTTTAAAGCATCTATTTCTAATATAGATGCTCCTCTTGCCCCATTAAGGGCAGCCTCATCATTTTCATTTATGTTTTTTTCATATACTTTATCAATTATATTAACTATTTTCGTTTCTAAATCTGCCAAATTATCTTTTGGAATACTCATTAATATCTTACATTGTTCTTCTGTCAGCTGAAATCCTGTTAATTTCTTTAGTTCAGTTATTTTTTCACTTTCTTGTGCGTCAACTGTAGAATTAGAAGTAGTACCTAATGCTATAAGCTTTTCAAATAAAGCTTTAGTGTTATCTTCAGCTTCTTTTTTAACTTCAGTTCTTAATGTATATTGTTTTCCAACTTTTTCAATGGCTTGATCTTCTTTTTCCTTAGTAGCTTTTTCATCCACGGTATCTCTTGGTGCTTTTATATCTACCCTAGGTATATCTCCTTCATTTAAACTATATTGTTTTGGAGTTATTGCAGTAACAAGCAATAAATAACCTATAATAAATACAAATGTAAATAATATAATTCTTTGAATATTATAATTTTTGTTTTTATTATTTTGTTTTACATTCATGTTATTCACCTTTTCATCTTATAATACAGTATTTTGAAATTTAAAATTCAACTACATAAAAATGCCTTATGATATGTTCCTTGCAATATCCTGTTCTACAGTAAATATAACTTTAACTAGTATCTTTCCATCTTTAATATCTTCTACTGTAATTTTTCTATCTATAATTTTAGCATCATTACTAAGTGTCTTTCTTAATGATTCTTGTAATTTTTCAGTAGCTTCCTTAACTGTGCTATCTTTATCTAAGTTTACATTCTTCCCTTTTTTCTCAAAATATGTTGTTTTATTAAAAATTCCATTCTTTTCTTCTATTCTATCATAAGAATCAAATCCATTTATAGCTTTTTTAAAGTAAATTTTTTTCTCAAAAAAGTTTAAATAAATATCTACATCCTTTTTTCCTGTTCTTTCAAGTTTTTCTCCACTTATTTGAACTTCCATGAATTTTTCATAGAAGGTATTTGCTATAACTGTTCCGCTAGGTTTTACTTCTTGTTCAAAACCTTCTCTTCCTTGGATAGGTAATATTAAATCATCACCAGCTCTTACTATATCCCCAGGAACTACTGCTGGATTACCAGAATTAGTATATACTCTTTTTACTTCTCCATCCATTTTAGCAACAACTTGATTAAATAATGCTTTTTCTGTAGAAGGTGGATTTACCTTTTCTTTTATAATTATCTTTAAAGTTGATCCTTCTACTCTAATTCTAATCCACATTATTTGATTGTTTAAATTTTCCATATTTTTTTCTATTTCATCTACATCTATTTTTGATTTATTAATTCCTGGTTTAATTCCAATTGATGAAAGTTGTTGTCTAATTTCAAAAGGACTTAAATTTTTTTGTGTTTGTATATCTATAGCCCATATATAATTAGATAATATATATATAACTATAAAAAATATCAAAATTCCAATAACCAAGGAAACTTTTCTTTTCATTTTCATAAGTAAAACTATTATACCACTTGTATTGACTATTCTTACTTTTCCTTTGTACTTTTTAATTAACATCTCTACTTCTTTATAGTCTTTAAAATATATAATAAACCTAATTGTAGTTAAGTCAATCTTAACTATATTGCAAGTATAAATTCCATTATTCCAAAGCACATTTAATATTTTTTCTGGCATTAAAGCACTAACTTCTATGGTTATTTGTCCTAACTTCACTTTGCTAAATATCATTTTTACCTCTCATATGAAATACCACTAAAAATTCCACTTATGGTAATGCTTGTTTCCGCAATGAAAAGTATCTCAAATTCTTGCCCTTTTATTATTATAGAGCCAATCCTAGAATTTATTTTAACCATATTAGTTTCAAAAAATATAATGCCTTTATGATTTTCAATTGTTATTTCCCTATTTCCTACAACTATTATCTTTGGTAAATCTAGTGAAATGTCCCGGGGAAAATCTAATTTATTAAGTATTTTTTCTTTTCCTTTCTGAAATTTATCTTCCATATTCTCCTCCTCATAAACTTCTTCATTGTAATTTATGATAGGACTAGAAATTTAATTCATAAAATATTTATACTTTAGATGTCTTTTCCAATTAAAGTGGTTATGTCACCTTTTCAGTTCGCAATGATAGTACACTTTCCTTAATTAGAGAACCAAAATCTATGATTTTGTGTGAATCACTTGCTCAGCGAGCACAGTGAGTCGAGTTTCCTGATTTTAGGCATATGAAATAAAATAACAAGTCAAAGATGCGATGTATATTTTGTCCCTTGAGGGTATGAGTTCAACTAATTTCAGCTGGAATGTAAAATTCCACCTAAAAAGTTTCACTTTATGTCAGACAAGGAGGTAATATTAGTTCATAGTGGGCTATTAAGTGCATTTTATATTTAGCTCCTCCAACTTTCTTTTTGAGCTTGTTCATTCATCGTACATTGTGAATTGTTCTTTAGGCATAAATAAAAGAACTCAAGGAAATCTTGAGTTCTTTTATTATTTATTATTTAAATATTCTTTAACAATCTGACTTACAAGTTTGCCATCAGCTTTTCCTACTACTTTAGATCTAACAGCTGACATAACTTTTCCCATATCTTTAATGCTATTTGCACCCAATTCTTCAGCTGATTCTTTTACTATTTGTTTTATTTCTTCTTCGTCTAACTGCTGAGGAAGGTATTTTAACAAAATCTCTATTTCAGCTTTACACTGTTCTACCAAATCTTGTCTATTACCCTTTTCAAATTCAAACATAGATTCTTTTCTTTGCTTGACTTCTTTAGCTAATATACTAATTACTTCGTCTTCTTCAAGCTTTCTATTATCAGTTTTTTCAACTAATAATATTGCAGCTCTAGCTGTACTAATTACACTAGCTGTGAATTTCTCTTTTGTTTTTAAAGCAGTTTTCCAATCATCTTGTAATCTATCTTTAATTGCTGGCATATTTCTACCTTCTTTCAAAAGAAAATATCACTATTTAAACTTTCTCTTTCTAGCAGCTTCTGATTTTTTCTTTTTCTTAACGCTTGGCTTTTCATAATGTTCTCTCTTCCTAACTTCAGAAAGAACCCCAGCTCTAGCACATTTTTTCTTAAATCTTCTTAACGCACTTTCAAGTGTTTCGTTTTCTCCAACTTTAATTTCTGACATTTACTATCCCTCCCTCCGCTAGCTTTATTAACTCAGCTATGGGCTTAATAACACATGCTATATTATACAATATTTAAATAAACAATGTCAAGAAATTAAGAAAAAATCTCCAAAGATTTCTATCTTAAATCACTACATTAATCTTAGGCACGTGAAAGAAAATGCAAGTCAATTATGCAAAATATACTTGCATGTTGACTTGTTATTTTTTTGAATGTGCCTTAGCCCGGTGGCCATTGCAAACTTCTTCCTCCAATTACATGGAAATGAAGATGTTTTACAGTCTGCCCTCCATCGTCGCCGCAATTATTGATAATTCTATATCCAGTGTCAGCTATCTTAAGTTCTACTACTAACTTATTAATAACCTTAAATATATGTGAAACAATATCAATATTATTATCATTTAAATCATTAGCACTTTCAATATGTTCTTTTGGTATTACTAAAAAATGAGTCGGTGCTTCTGGATTTATATCATAAAAAGCATATACCTTTTCATCTTCATATACCTTTTTACTTGGAATTTCTCCCTTTGCAATTTTACAAAATAAACAATCTTTCATAAATTCACTTCCTCCTTCCCATTATATTAAAATTCATATCATCTTTCCAACAACATATTCCCCATTTGCCTCTTCTATCTTACAATGAATTATGTTACCTATCATATCCTCATTACAATTAACTATTTCTACTTTTACATAATTTCTAGTATATCCTTCAAATACTCCTGGTTTATTAGAAATTTCTTGTTCAATTAAAACACTTAATTCTCTTCCAACTAAAGATTCGCTAAAGTCACCTTCATTTTTTGCATTTAATTGAATTAAAGCCTTACTTCTTTTATCTTTAATATTACCATCTGATTGATTAGGCATATCTGCTGCTTTAGTACCTTTTCTCGGACTAAATTTAAATATATGCGTTTTTGTCAATTTAATTTTTTTTAAATATTCATATGTTTCATTAAATTCCTCATCAGTTTCCCCTGGAAATCCAACAATTACATCTGTTGTTATTGAAGCGTCCTTTAGATTTTTCCTTATTTTATTAACTGCATTTTCATATTCTTTAGCAGTATATCTTCTATTCATTCTTTTTAAAGTAGAATCACACCCACTTTGAAGTGACAAATGGAATTGTGGACATAATTTTTTCATATTCTTCATCTTTTCGATCACTTCATCCGTAAAGAAACTTGGTTCAATAGAACCTATTCTTACTCTTTCTATTCCATTCATCTTTTCTATCTCTTCTAATAATGTTATTAAGGTTATATTTCCTTCTAAATCAACACCATAAGAAGCTGTATGAATTCCAGATAATATTATTTCTTTAAATCCATGTTCACATAACTTCTTTATCTCATCTAATACCTTTTGAGGATCTTTAGAACAAGTTGTTCCCCGTGTATATGGTATTAAACAATATGCACAAAATCTATTGCAACCATCTTGTATCTTTAAAAACGCTCTAGTTTTATCTTGATATTCTTCTATATTTAATTCTTCAAATTGTTTATTTTTTAGAACTTCTCCAACCATTAATTGTGGTTTTTCTTCATCCTTAGCTTTATTTACATAATAAACAACATCACCTTTATTTCTAGTTCCAAGCACAACATCTACACCTTCTATTTTAGACACTTCTTCTGGTGATACTTGAGAATAACAACCAACTGCTGCAATTATTGCATTTTCATTTATTCTTCTTGCCCTGCTTATTATTTGTCTTGATTTTTTATCACTCATGTTCGTTACTGAACATGTATTTATAACGTAAACATCAGCAAAGTTTTCGAAATCTGTGACCTCATATCCTTCTCTTATAAACTTTTCTGCCATTGCTTCGGTTTCATAATGATTTACCCTACATCCTAAAGTTGCAAAGGCTACAAGGTTTTTTCCATCTGAATTCTTCTTAGGTTCCTTCTTAGATAATTTTTTAAGTGTACTATTATCATTATTTGACCTAATTATTTTTATTTGGTTTTCTCCCATTACAGTAGCGTTCCTCCTAAATCTCCAAGTTCATACTGAATTAAAGCAGTTGCTGTAAATCCAGCCGTTTCTGTACGTAATATTCTATTTCCAAGGGTTACAATATAAGACCCTTGTTCTTTTAAAACATTAATTTCTTCTTCTTCAAATCCACCTTCAGGTCCTATCAAAATCCCAACATCTTTTATATTATCTAAATTCATGTTTTCTTTCTTAAAATGATTCATAAGACTTTTAATACCAAAATCTTCTGCATTTTCATAAGGGATTATAACTAAATCCATTTCTTTTAATTCTTTTAACGCGTCATTAAAATCGATAACTTCTTTAACCTGTGGAACAATACTTCTTTTTGATTGTTTTGATGCCTCTAAAGCAATTCTATTTAATCTATCAAGCTTTTTAAATTCACCCTTAAGCTTTACATCAACTCTATCTGTAATTGTAGGAATGAATTCAAATACTCCAAGTTCTGTTCCTTTTTGCACTATTAAATCCATTTTCTGACCTTTAGGTAATCCTTGAAAAAGATGCACTTTGACTTTGCTTTCATTATTTATATCTAGTTTCTTAATTATGTTAACTATAACTTCGCTCTTAGATATAGCCTTTATTTCTCCTAAATATTCGGTACCTTCACAATTATTTAATACTACTTCTTCGCCTTCAGATAACCTTAAAACCTTATAAATATGTTTTACATCATCTCCAAGTATCTTGCCTTCTGTTTCAGTAATATTATAAGGCTCTGTAAAAAACTTATGCATACAAACTCCTAACCGATAGCTTTGGCTACTATGCAGTTCCATTCTCCATCTTTATTTATTTCAATAACTTCAAAACCACATTCTTCAAATTTTTCTTTAACCATATCTACTCTATCATGAATTATTCCTGATGTAATGAATAGCCCACCATCATTTAAAGCCTTCTTAACATCAGCTGTTAATATACAAATAATTTCTGCTATTATATTAGCAACCACGATATCCGCTTTTCCATCTACTACATCTAAAAGGTTTCCTTCTAATATTTCAATATTATCTAAATCATTAAAACTTATATTTTCATTAGACGAGTCAACAGCAACAGGATCTAAATCAACTCCTACTACATGTTTAGCACCAAGTTTTGCAGCAGCTATTGAAAGTATTCCTGATCCACATCCAACATCAAATACTGTTGTATTAGGCTTTACATACTTATCTAAAGCTTTAATACACATTCTAGTAGTTTCATGAGTTCCAGTTCCAAATGCCATCCCTGGATCTAATTCAATGATTAATTCTTCATCAGTCTTTTCATATTCTTCCCAAATAGGTTTAATAACAATTTTATCTGTTATTTTAACTGGTTTATAATATTGCTTCCAATTATTTGCCCAGTCTTCTTCATGCATTTTTTTAACTTCTACTTTACCTTCACCGATATCAAATCCAAGTTCTTTAATTTCTGAAAGCTTTTCTTTAACATATTCAACAATTTCTTCAACCTTATCATCTTGAGAAAAATAAGCTTTAATTACAGCTGCATTTCCTTTATGTTCTAAAATATTTATATCTGCAAAATCCCAAGTTAATGGTCCTTGTTCTCTTGAAAGTAAATCTTCAGGATCTTCAATTGCAATATTAGGGCAATTTAATCCATAAAATATTCCTGATATAGGTTCTAACGCCTCACTTTTTGTTATCACACTAACTTCTATCCATATTCCATCCATGTTTATCATCCTTTCTCTATTCAAATACAATAATTCTTATAATAAAAATTTTTCTATTTTCCTCATAAATCCTGATTATTACAATAACTTCTTAAATTCTTAAATTCTTAAATTCTTAAATTCTTAAATTCTTAAATTCTTAAATTCTTAAATTCTTGTGATTATACTTAACAGGTACATTTCATTCAACCTAGTGCCTATAATTATCTTAACTTTTTACAGCAATCAAAAACTTTGTTTTTATTCCTTTGTCTGTAAACATTCTTTCATGTTCAGTTTCCACATTGCCTTCAAAATCACTATTATGAAGATCATACGTTATATATGTAATTTTAAACCCAGCATCTTTAAAATATTCAAGTGATTCCTCAAATAATTCATCATCATCTGTTTTAAAATAAATTTCACCTTCATTTTTTAAGAATGTCTTATATTGCTCTAATTGTCTTGTATGAGTTAATCTTCTCTTTTTATGTTTTTCCTTAGGCCAAGGATTACAAAAATTTATGTATATTCTGCTTATTAAGTCTTCTCCACTTAGTATTTCATTAATAAGTCCTATTTCTTGAGCCATTAGTTTTATATTATCCACACATTTATTTTTTTCATTATATGCTTCTTCGATATTTCTCTTAGCTAATCCTAAAACTTCATCTTTTATATCAATTGCAATATAATTAATATTAGAATTTTCAGAGCCATGCACTGCTATAAACGTTCCTTTTCCACATCCAAGTTCTAAATATATAGGTTTATCATTTCCAAAATATTCTTTCCATTTCCCTTTATATTCTTTAGGACTTATAACAAAAAAGTTGCAACCTTCAAGCTCAGGCCTTGCCCATGGTTTTTTTCTCATTCTCATGTTAATTCACTCCATCTTTTAGCATTCATAATAATTATACATATAAAAATTTATAATGCAATTTTTATCTTAAAAATTTACAGGTATTGCAAAATACTTTAATTATTTTACAATACCTGTATGAAATTTATGAATTTAAGGCACGTGAAAGAAAATAACAAGTTAAAGATGCGACTTGAATGTGCCTAAAGTGTTTTTGCTTTTTCTATATAATCTTTTAAGATTCTACAAGTATTATTAAACTCTTCTTGTTCTTTTTCACTTAAGTTTATTTCAATAATTCCTTCTACACCATCTTTACCTAAAATAGCAGGTACACTTGTAAAAACATTTTCTTGTCCATATTCTCCTTCTAACAAAACAGAACATGGTAAAATTCTCTTTTCATCATGGAATATTGTTTTAACTACTTCTGTTAATGCAGTTCCTATTCCAAATTCAGTGGATCCTTTTCCATTTAACACTACCCAACCAGCATAAGCTGTTCTTTTAACCATGTCGGGTAGATCTAATTCCCCATATTTATCTGGCTTTTCTTTCATTAAATCCAATAATGGCTTGCCTCCGATAGATACATGTGACCATGGAACCATTTGAGAATCTCCATGTTCTCCCATTGAATATCCTTGTATGGATTTTTGATCTATGCCTATTTCACTAGCTAATATTCTCCTAAGTCTAGATGAATCTAAAGCTGTCCCGGTTCCAATTACTTTATTTTTAGGGAAACCTGTTTTCTTCCAAATGTAATGTGCTATAACATCACATGGATTTGAAATAGAAACAATTATACCATTAAATCCTGATTTAACTATTGGATCAATGATTGTATCCACAATTTTTATTGTTGCTTCTAATGTATCTAATCGAGTTTGATCCTTCATTGGTAATGGTCCTGCACTTATCACCACAATATCTGCATCTCTACATTCATTAAGTGAACCTTGTCTTGTTTCAACATGGTGAGGTAAATATGCTACAGCGTCACTTAAATCAACTGCTTGTGAGTTAGCTTTCGCTTCATCTATATCTACCATTACAATTTCATCACATACACCTTGAGTGGCTAATGAAAACCCACAATGTGATCCAACATGACCTGCCCCTATTATTACTATTTTTCTAGTTTTTATCCCCATTTTAAAGCCCCCTATAGTTTTTTAAGGCACATGAAAGAAAATAACAAGTCAAAATGCCATGATTATTTTTCATCAGGCAAGGAAGCAGATTGGTCTCATAGCGAGCCTATTAGGGCAATCTGCTGACGCAGCATGATGGAAAATAGGCTTGGCAGATGGACTTGTTATTTTTTTGATTGTGCCTAATTATTATTAAGAATTATTTCTTATATTTATCTACTAATTCTATTAATTCCTCTTCATAAGCCTCCACGTAATCATTAAAATCAATATTTCTATTTTCTACAAGTAATGATAGATCATATAAAAATTTCGGAATTTCACATGCAAGTATGTCTCCATATATTTTTCCAAGTTTTGCTTTATCAGCTTCAAACGATCCATTAATGTGAAGTTCAAATACATCTTCCACATTATCATTTACTTTTTTACGTTTTCCTGTTAATCCTATTGCTACTACCTCATGAACTGCACATGAATTTCCACATCCAGAGACATGAATTCTTGGTAATACATCTTTTTTATATCCCTTTTCTTTAAAATAATTAATTATATTATTTAATGTCTTTTGACTTTCTAATATCCCAACTTGACATGTTGGTACCCCAATACAAGAAACACTTTGCTCTAGATCTGTTTCGCCCCCAATATTTTGTGTTATCTCTAAGACTTTCTTTGCTTCTTCACCATTTAAATTTCTAAAATATATCCCTTCTGTCATTGTAAGTCTTATCTCTAAATCTTCTATTCCTTTTAACTGATCCAAAATTTGTCTTAACTCTTTAATATATATTTGTCCACCAATTGGATGAAAATATACACTATATAATCCTTGTTGCTTTTGTTCATATAATCTTGAATGCTTTATTTCTACTTCTTTACCTTCTTTAGCATATTCTTTTGATGTTACTGCTAAATCTAAGTCTTCTTTATCTATAACTTCTTTTAAATGTTCTTTATATGTTTCTATAAATTTCTCTTTTCCCATTCTTTCTAATATGTATCTTATACGAGCTTTATTTCTATTTTCATAGTCTCCTTCTTTTATAAATAAATTTGTCATAGCTTCCACATGATATAAAACTTCACTTGGATTTATAAGTTCATCATATTCAACACCAATTTTAGGATTTCTGCCAAGACCTCCACCCATATAAACTTTAAAATATTTCTTATTGTCCTTAATAGTAGCTAAGAATCCTAAATCAGCAACATTGCAATGTCCAAGATCTATATTACTACTTGAGAAAGATACCTTAAGCTTTCTAGGTAATTTGTATGTTGTTATCTTACTTAAAAAATGATTATTTACAGCTAAAGCATATGGTGTTACATCAAAAGCTTCAAACTTATCAACTCCAGATAATGGAGACATAGCAACATTTCTAGGATAGTTTCCACCACCACCTCTAGAATATATATCATTGTTTATTCCATCTTTCATTATTCCGCAAACTTGATCTATTGATAAATTATGATATTGAATTGCTTCTCTCGTAGTTAAATGAAATTTATCTAATTTATATTGTTCTGCTATATCACATACCCAATTCATTTTATCTATATTTGTTATTCCTGAAGGTATTCTTAGTCTTATCATAAAATCTTTCTTGCTACGTTCTGAATATACTCCCATTCCGCCAGAAACTTTCTTGAAATCCGCAACAGAAACTTCCTCAACTAAAAACTTATTTCCTAATTCTCTAAACTCTTCTATTTCACTTAATAATTTTTCTTTTAAACCACTCAATTTTATGCCCCCTATTGTTTTTTAATTTTTATTTAAATATATTATACCCTAAATTCATAAATAATACTACGAATATAGGGATGCTTGGTATTCTTTTTTATTATCTATACTAAAAAGAAACTATTTAAAATAATGATACAAGTTTCATCATTATTTAAGGCATATTCAAAAAAATAACAAGTCCAAAATATACATCGCATTTTGGACTTGTTATTTTCTTTCATATGCCTAAATAGTTTCTTACATATATAATTTTCTTATTTATTCTTACCAAATATTTTTTTCTTAGGAGCATTAGTTTCATCAAATTCTTCGCCTGATGCTCTCATTAAATCATACAATGCTTCCTTTTGTTCCTTATTCAATGTCTTAGGAATATCAACTATAACTTTTACGTATTGATCTCCCTTGCCACTTGAATTAACTCTTGGTATACCCTTACCTTTTAATCTAAACATTGTTCCTGATTGAGTTCCTGCTGGAACAGTATATTTAACATTACCATCTACTGTAGCTACAGTTATTTCTGTACCTAAGGCAGCCTTAGACATAGAAACATGAGCGTCTATATACACATCATTTCCTTTTCTTGTGAATACTTTTGATGGTATCACATTAATTCTTACATACAAGTCTCCAGGACTTCCACCTCTTAACCCATGTTCGCCTTGTCCTCGGAGTGGCATTACATTTCCTGTATCAACACCTGCTGGTATGTTAACTTTTATATTTCTTGTCTTTCTAACATTGCCTTTTCCTCTACAATGTGAGCATGGCTTTTCTATTATTTTACCAGTCCCTCTACATGTATCACATGTTGATGTTGAAACAAAGCTTCCAAGAGGAGTTTGTCTTTGTACTCTTACTTGACCTGCACCACCACAAGTTGGGCAAGTTTTTGCATTAGTTCCTGGTTCAGCACCACTTCCATGGCATTGTTCACAATTTTCACTTCTAGTAACTGATATTTCTTTCTCAACACCAAACACAGCTTCTTCAAAAGTTAATGATATTGTATATTCAATATCATTTCCTCTTACTGGACCGTTCTTTCTTCTAGTGCTTCCTCCGCCACCGCCAAAGAATGACTCGAAAATGTCACCAAAACCACCCATATCAAATCCATCAAAGCCGCCACCACCATAGCCACCACTACCATCAAAAGCTGCTGATCCAAATTGATCATACTTAGCTCTCTTGTCAGAATCTGAAAGAATTTGATAAGCTTCATTTATTTCCTTAAACTTTTCTTCGGCTTCAGCATTTCCTTGATTTTTATCTGGATGATATTTTACTGCTAATTTTCTAAAGGCTCTTTTTATTTCATCATCACTTGCACTTTTTTGAAGTCCAAGTAATTCATAATAGTCTTTACTTGCCATTTGTTTATATTCACCACCTGGTTTTATTTACTTTAGAAAAGGGAAGACTAGTTTGCCTTCCCTATCCTATTATATAATATAATTAGTATTTAGTCACTTATTTGTCTTCATCTACCTTAAAATCTGCATCTACAACATTATCATCATGTGGTGCACTTTGAGCTCCACCAGCTGCTGCATTTGGATCAAATCCAGCGCCTTCAGCACCTCCAGCTTGTTGATACATCTTTGTAGCTATTGGATAGAATGCTTGGTTTACTGCTTCAATTGCAGCTTTAACAGCTTCTACATCATCGCTATCTTTAATCTTCTTAAGCTCTTCAATCTTGGCTTGAACTCCAGCTTTTTCTTCTTCTGTAGCTTTATCGCCAACTTCACCTAATGTTTTTTCTATTTGATAGATTGTTTGATCTGCAGTATTTGCAGTTTCAACTTTTTCTTTTCTCTTCTTATCTTCTTCTGCAAATTTTTCTGCTTCTTTTACAGCCTTATCTACATCATCATCACTTAAGTTAGTTGAAGCTGTAATTGTGATATTAGCTTCTTTTCCAGTTCCTTTGTCTAAAGCTGATACCTTAACAATACCATTAGCATCTATATCAAATGTTACTTCGATTTGAGGAATTCCTCTTGGTGCTGGAGCTATTCCTGAAAGTGTGAATTGTCCTAATGACTTATTATCCATAGCCATTTGTCTTTCACCTTGAACTACATTAATTTCAACTGATGTTTGACTATCTGCTGCAGTTGAGAATACTTGGCTCTTCTTTGTTGGAATAGTTGTATTTCTTTCAATTAATGGAGTAGCTATTCCACCTGCTGTTTCAATTCCAAGTGTTAATGGAGAAACATCAAGTAATACTATATCTTTAACTTCTCCTGTTAATACGCCTGCTTGAATAGCTGCACCAACTGCAACACATTCATCTGGATTAACTCCCTTAGATGGCTCTTTTCCTGTAAAGTTCTTAACTGCTTCTACTACTGCTGGAATTCTTGTTGATCCACCAACTAAGATTATTTTTTCAATATCACTTAATGAAAGTTTAGCATCAGCTAATGCTTTTTTCATTGGTTCAATTGATCTTTGAACTAAGTCATGAGTAATTTCATTAAATTTAGCTCTAGTTAAAGCTAAATCTATATGCTTTGGACCTGTTGCATCTGCTGTAATAAATGGTAAGTTAATATTTGTTTGAGTTGATGATGATAATTCAATTTTTGCTTTTTCAGCAGCTTCTTTTAATCTTTGAAGTGCCATTTTATCTTGCATTAAGTCAATTCCATTATCAGCTTTAAATGTTTCTGCAATGTAGTGCATTATCTTTTCATCAAAGTCATCTCCACCAAGTTTTGTATCTCCATTAGTTGATAATACTTCGAATACTCCATCTCCAAGGTCTAGAATAGATACGTCGAAAGTACCACCACCTAAGTCATAAACTAATATTTTGTGATTATTATCTGTTTTATCTAAACCATAAGCTAGTGATGCTGCTGTTGGTTCATTTATTATTCTTAAAACTTCAAGCCCTGCAATCTTTCCTGCATCTTTAGTTGCTTGTCTTTGGCTATCATTAAAGTACGCTGGTACAGTAATAACTGCTTGAGTTACTGTTTCACCTAAATAAGCTTCAGCATCTGCTTTAATTTTTTGAAGTACCATAGCTGAAATTTCTTGTGGTGAATAGTTTTTTCCATCTATATCAACTTTATATCCAGTTCCCATATGTCTCTTTATTGAGATAATTGTTTTATCTGGATTTGTTATTGATTGTCTCTTTGCAACTTGACCAACTAATCTTTCTCCATTTGCTTGAAATGATACTACTGATGGAGTAGTTCTAGCTCCTTCTGCATTTGCAATAACAGTTGGTTCTCCACCTTCCATAACTGCTACACATGAATTTGTAGTTCCTAAATCAATTCCTATAATCTTTCCCATAATATATTCCTCCTAAAACTTTCTTAGTTTATTTTAATTTTAATTTAACTATTTTTATATTTTAATTATATATTGTTAAATATTAATTTTTTAATTAGCTACTTTAACCATTGTATGTCTTATTATTTTATCATCTTTTTTGTATCCCTTTTGGAAAACTTCTGCTATTACATTTTTGTCTAAATTTTCATCCTCTATATGCATCACTGCATTGTGAACATTAGGATCAAATTCTCTTGAAGCATCTATTTCTTCAACTCCAAGCTTTATAAATGAATCCTGACAACCTTTTATTGTCATCTCAATTCCTTTTTTCAAATCTTCTATGCTTCCATCAGCTGCAATAGCTCTTTCTAAGTTATCAAGAATTGGAATAATTTCTTTTAATACATCTACATATGCATCACTATATATTCCTTCTTTTTCTTTAACAGTTCTTTTTCTATAATTGTCATATTCAGCTGTTACTCTTAAAAGTCTATCTTTAGTCATATCTAATTCTTCTTGTAATTTCTTATTTTCCTCTTTTTGTTTTTTTACTATATTTAGCTCATCATCTTCTGCAGTTTCATCATTTTCAGAAACTCCATCACAGGCTTCACTATATTCCTCATTTTCGATTTGGTTATTATTCGCAGTTTCTTGTGTTTCTTTTTCAGTTTCTTCAATTACTGCTGCATCTTTAATTTCTTCATTCTTCAGTTCTTCATTTTTGATATCTTTCTTTTCTTTCATATCTTTAAAAATACACCTCTTCTCTTCAAATCTAATATCTATATTTTTTGATTATTTAACATATTATTAAGTTCTTTTATGACTTCAGCCATAATTGTTATTACCTTTGAATAATTAATTCTTCTAGGTCCAATTAATCCAATTTTACCAATTGGCCTATCTCTAAAAGAATATTCAGCAGATATTATACTACAATCTTTGGCTTGTTGTTTATAATTCTCATCACCTATACTAATTGTGATATTATCTTGTGGATTAAATAAATCCATTAAAGATTCTTTATCATTAAAAAGTGATAATATCTCTTTAGCTTTATCAATATCATTATACTCTGCGTAATTGAATATATTTGTTGTTCCCTCCATAAATACTTCTGATGAATCTGTTGCATTTAATGTCTCATACAAAACAGGTAAAATCGCATTAAATATTTCTTCATATTCCCCTAAATCTTTTTTAAGATTATTAATTACTTCTAGATTAATTTCTTCTATAGAAAGATTTACTAACCTATTATTAATAACTTGATTTATTCGCATTAAGGTTTCAATTCGTGGAACTCCGCCCTTCAACTTCATTATGTGATTTCTTATAAGTCCAGTATCTGTTAAAAAAACTGATACTAAATTATAATCATCAACCTTAATAAGCTGAATTGATTTAACAAAACTCTTTTTAACTGATGGAGATTCAATTACACAAGTCAATTTAGTAAGCTCTGATAATAGTGCACTAGTTTGTTTTACAATTTTATCTACTTCAAGCATTGCAGAATCAATTATATATTGCTTTATTTTCAAATCTTCCTCAACTGTTAGTCTTTGATCATCCATAAGTTTATCAACATATAATCTATATCCCTTACTAGAAGGAATTCTTCCTGCAGAAGCATGAGGTTGTTCTAAGTATCCCATATCTTCAAGATCGGCCATTTCATTTCTTATAGTTGCAGAGCCGATACCCAAGTTATAGTTTTTAGCAATTGTTCGTGACCCCACAGGATCTCCGGTACGAATATAGTCATTGATAATAGCTTGAAGTATTTTTATTTTTCTATCCTCAATACTCATAACTTCACCTCTTTTTTGTTAGCACTCATTAACCTCGAGTGCTAATGACTATGTTTTTAATATATTATTTATGATGTTTTTTGTCAATTCCATTTCTATTTATTATAGCTTTCTACAGTTGAAAATAAATTAGTTTTATTAATTTAGCTCATTATTTCTGCTATTTACTTTGATTTTCTATATTATTTATTTTTACACGTAAATTTTACATATTTATTCTAATCTTTTTAGGCATATAAAATAAAATAACAAATCAAAGATGCGAAGTATATTTTGCAAAATGGAAAGGAAGTATGTTTGTCTCATAGTAGGCTACTAGACAAACATACTGACTTGTTATTTTTTTAAATATACCTTAGTATAGATTTCCTATGACAATATAAAATCACTCATTACATAATTAGATATTTCCATACCTCTAGAACTTAAAAATAGTTTCTCCGAATTACAAATTAATAATTCCCTTTTTATATTTTTTTCAATTACATCACCATAAACTTCATATATATCTTTATTAAATCTTTTCTTAAATTCATTTATTTTTATTCCCTCATTCATTCTAAGACCCATAAAAATAAATTCTTCCATATCATCACTTATATCATTTACATGAATTTGTTCCATTACATCTTCATTTTTATTTACCTTTTCTATATACTCTTTAATAACATCTATATTTTTAATCCGCTTTTCACCTATAAATGAGCTAGCTGATACGCCTAATCCCAAATATTCATTACATTTCCAATAAACTTTGTTATGAAAACACTCTTTGCCTATCTTTGCAAAATTAGATATTTCATATTGATGATAACCATATTTTTTTAAAATATCTTTAGTAGATAAATACATAAGTCTTTCTATATCTTCTTCTGGCAAATTCAATTTATCTTTTTCATATAAATTGTAAAAAGGTGTTCCTTCTTCAATTATCAAGCTATATGCCGATATATGATCTGGTTCAAGCTTTGCTATTTCCTCTAAAGATTCTTTCCAATCTTCAAAAGTTTGATTTGGCAATCCAAACATTAAATCCACATTTATGTTGTCAAACCCTATATCTCTAGCTAGCAAATAATTATTTTTAAAGTCTTCATAGCTATGTATTCTTCCAATCTCTTTTAAAATAGATTTTTTTGTAGCTTGTACCCCCATGCTAATCCTATTTACATTATATTTTTTCATAATATCAAGATTTTTTTTATTCAATGTTCCTGGATTACATTCTACTGTAAATTCTAAATTTTCTTTTAAATTCAATTTATTTAAAGTAGCTATCAAACTTTGTAAATTTGAGTCCTTTAAATAAGAAGGTGTACCACCGCCAATAAATATACTATTTATACTATACTTTTCAGCCTTTTGTAATATTTCCTTATTTAACGCATCTATATATTGATTCATTAACATTTCTTTTCCCGAATAAGATGGAAAATCACAATAAAGACATTTTTGCTTACAAAATGGAATATGTATATATAAAGATATTTCCTTCATTAAATTCTCCTCCAATTTCTTTTTAGGCACTAGAAAGAAAATAACAAGTCAAAGATACGACGTATATTTTGTCCCTTGAGGGGATAAGTTCAACTAATTTCAGCTGGAATGTAAAATTCCACCTAAAAAGTTTCACTTTATGTCAGACAAGGAAGTAATGTTAGTTCATAGTGAGCTATTAGCTAATATTACTGACGCAGTATGGCACAAAATAGACTAGCATACTGACTTGTTATTTTTTTGATAGTGCCTTACGAATATTACGAAATATGGATACCCAAAGTGAAAACTAAAGTTAAGTGTATAAACTACCGAAATGAAGGTCATGCATTTGTTCGGGTTACTGAGAGTATTTAGCTGCGAATTTCTAACAGTAGAAATCGTACCCATTTCTGCATGTTCCTATACTAAGATATCCTTGTTTGTGGTAAAAATATAAAAATACTTGCAGTAAACTTAAGTTCTTTACATTACTGCAAGTATTTTTATATTTCTTAATACCCATAGATTACGAATTCATTTATGCTAGTAATTTTTCTGCTTGTTCTTTTAGTAAAGTGATTTTGTTTTCTGCATCTACAACAGAAAAACCATATACGTCTACAAAATTATAGAAATAATTAGCAAAAGATATTCTTTTATTGCGTTTTACATCTAAATTTTTACCTATTTCTTCTAAGAAATCAACTTCTTTTTCATCGTATTCCCCATCAATAAGTGCAAGACCTATTAATTCAAAATAAATGATATTTTTGCTTCTTTCAGAAGAATTTTTTAAAGTGTCATATGCAGAATTTAAATTTATGTCTTGTATTTCACTTTCATTTATATTTAGTTCATCTAGATAATTATTATAAAGATTCTTTTCTTCTTTTGCGAAAGTATTATCTGAATTTGCAAGATCTTTGACCAATTGCATAAAAGCAATTCCTTCACTTTTACTTAATTCATTTAAAAACATTTAAACCCCTCCCAATTTATACCATTGTAATTATTTGTATAATACTAATTATTATTATACAAATAATTCCTTAAAAATAATATACTTTTATTTCATGCATATTAATTTTCCTAAATAATATGCATGAAATATCCCCATTATATTTTGATTAATATATTAATCTACTTTTAAGATTGCCATAAATGCTTCTTGTGGAACTTCAACTGATCCAACCTGTCTCATTCTTTTCTTTCCTTCTTTTTGCTTTTCAAGCAACTTCTTCTTTCTTGAAATATCTCCGCCATAACATTTAGCTAATACATCTTTTCTCATAGCCTTTACAGTTTCTCTTGCTATAATCTTACCTCCAATTGCTGCTTGAATTGGAACTTCAAACATTTGTCTTGGAATCGCTTCTTTTAATTTTTCAACTATTCCTCTTCCTTTATGATATGCCCTTTCCTCTGGAACTATCATTGATAATGCATCAACTATATCTCCATTTAATAATATATCTAACTTAACTAGCTTGGTTCTAATATATCCTTTAAATTCATAATCTAAAGATGCATATCCTTTAGTTCTAGATTTTAAAGTATCAAAGAAATCATATATTATTTCATTTAGTGGAATATCATATTTTACAACGGCTCTAGTTTCTTCTATATATTGCATATCAATATATATTCCTCTTCGGTCTTGGCATAATTCCATAACTGTTCCAACATAATCTTTAGGAGTAATTATAGACGCCTTAACCACTGGTTCTTCCATATAATCTACTTCAGTTAAAGGTGGTAGATTAGTTGGATTTGTTATTTCTAATATTTCACCATCAGTTTTGATTACTTTATATATAACTGATGGTGCAGTTGTAATTATGTCTAAATTAAACTCTCTTTCAACTCTCTCTTGAATTATTTCCATATGTAATAATCCTAAAAATCCACATCTAAATCCAAATCCTAAGGCAATAGATGTTTCTGGTTCAAAGTTTAATGCTGCATCATTTATTTGCAATTTTTCTAGAGCTTCTTTTAATTCATCATACTTTGCTCCATCGACTGGAAATATTCCTGAATAAACCATTGGTATAGCAGGTTTATAACCGATAAGTGCTTTTTGTGTTGGTCTATTAGCTTCCGTTATAGTATCTCCAACTCTAGCATCTCTAACATTTTTAATTGATGCTGTTACATATCCAACATCTCCTGCACTTAATTCACCAATTGGAAGTACTCCTGGAGTAAATACACCTACTTCAGTAACATCATAAAATTTATTAGTTGCCATAAGTTTAATTTTACTTCCAATTTTTATTTTTCCATCCATTATTCTTACTATACATACAACACCCTTATAGCTATCATAATATGAATCAAAAATTAATGCCTTTAAGGGCGCTTCTTCATCACCGTCTGGTGAAGGTATGTTCTTAACAACATATTCTAATACATCGCTTATATTAAGCCCTGTTTTGGCAGATATCATAGGTGCTTCTTCTGCATCTATTCCTATTACATCTTCAATTTCTTTTTTAACCTCTTCTGGTCTTGCAGATGGCAAATCAATCTTATTTATTACTGGTGCAATTTCCAAATTATTATCTAATGCTAAATAGCAATTAGCTAAAGTTTGAGCTTGAACACCTTGCGTTGCATCAACAACCAATATAGCACCTTCACAGGCTGCTAAACTTCTTGACACTTCATAATTAAAATCTACATGTCCTGGAGTATCAATTAAATTAAAAATATATTCTTCACCATTATCTCTTTTATATATAAGTCTCGCTGCTTGAGACTTTATTGTAATTCCTCTTTCTTTTTCTATATCCATATTATCTAGAACTTGTTCTTCCATTTCCCTTTTAGTTAAGGTTCCTGTAGTTTCAAGTAATCTATCAGCAAGGGTTGACTTACCATGATCAATATGTGCTACTATTGAAAAATTTCTAATATATTCTTGTCTTACACTTTTCATACGCATAACTGCCCTTCTAAACTTAAGGCAGTTCCTTCACCCCCGTTATAATTAAATCAGCTAAATTATAACATACATCCATTTAAAAAGGCTATTAAAAATTTAAGACATATGAATTTTAGATGTACATTTTTAAACGACTCCATTACATTTAAGAAAATTAGAATTTTATGTTTTTAAACATTTCTTCTATTTTATTTATGAATACAGATTGATTTTTTATTTTAAAATTACTATCTCCTAATCTAACCAATATATCTTCTTCTGATTCTTTATAAATTTTTAAAAATGAATTATCTTTTATAAAATTCGAAAAATCTTCTCCAAATTTTTCACTTACAAGATTATAATTTTCAGTTGTATTCCCAAGAGGTGATAATGCTTTCGTATTAATTACATCTACTTTAACAATTCCAACTAAACCAAAAAATAATATTAAAAATGCTGGTAATACTTTTCTAAATATGTAACCCTTAAAAATATTTTTCAATAAACAAACACCCTTTTCAATTAGTTAATTTATATTTTAATTGCCCCATAAAATTCACTTTAACTTTTTATTTAAATTCTTTCCATATTTATAAAGTATTATTCATTGCTTATTAATATTATGTTGTTGATCAATATGCCCAAGTAATTTTTTAACTTAATAATAGTTTAACCCGTATTTTATAATCATATTCTTCAAAATATATACTTTTTAGGCACACGAAATAAAATAACAAGTCAAAGATGTGATGTATATTTTGCATCAAGCAAGGAGGTGTGTTTGCCTCATAGTGGGCTATTAGGTAAATATGCCGACGTGAGTAGATAAGTGAGAGTCCAAATTTTACATTTGGTTCCTCGAACTTAGTTAACAACCAAAGGGCGTTAACCTCATTGAGAAATGATTTTGTGTGAATCACTTACTCAGCGAGTGTATACGAGTCGAGCTTCCTTATGATATAAAGTGACAAAATAGACTAGCATACTGACTTGTTATTTTTTTGAATGTGCCTTACTTAATAAAATTATAGGATTGTGCAATGAAAATCTTAAACATACAAAAGGACTCCTTGAAAGTATCACATATAGCTTTATGAATACATTACGTATCATCACGAAAGCATCTGGTTGCTCTTGCACTCAAATACTTAGGCACATGAAAATAAATAACAGGTCCAAAGTTGCAATGAATATTTTTCATCAGGCAAGGAGACGAATTGCCCTCATAGCGGGCCTATTAGGTCAATTTGCCGACGCAGCATGATGGAAAATAGGCTGGCAAATGAACTTGTTATTTATTTGATTGTGCCTTATACAAAACTAGAAATAAAGGGTTCTCTGTTGTGCAGTGTTGCATCAGAGTACCCTTTATTTCGGTAAGATATCCGCATAAATACGATTTTCACTGTGGATATCTATTTATTTAGAATTTCTGCAATTACTCTAGCCATGCATTCTGCTGTAACTTTTGACTCCTCTGGAGTGTTAGTATGTGAACCTATTTCAAAAAGCAAACATCCATCACTCTTACTTTGATTAAATGCATTTTTACCTCTATTGTATGTTAATATTTTTATAGGTAAACTTGGAAACAATTCAGAAGTCTTATTAAACACCTTCTCTGTTAGTTCTTTATTTTTATCATATCTTGTACTATTTTTAGCATTTACAAACATTATTTTTGATGCACTCATTCCATAAACTTGCGTTGTAGTCAATGATTTATCCTCTACTGAATCCCTATGCAAATCTATAACCATTTTAAAATCTCCATATTGTTTTAAATACTTATCAACAGTTTCTCCAGATCTTGTATAACTATCATTATAAGAAATACAGTGATTCGTTTTATCATGTATTACTGAAATCCCATAATTTTCTTCAAGTTCGTTAGAAAGAACATCCCCTACCCCAACTACATTTGTATCTTCATCTGAACTTTCTGGTTCCGTTGCACAATAATTTTCAGTAGTATGACTATGATATATCAATATTTCTGGCTTTGACTTATTTATTTCCTTTTTTAAACTCGGATCATAAATTTGTGTATTTTTACTATCATTATTATTAGGTAACTTAGAAATACTATCATCATTAGCAGGTAACTTAGAAATACTATCTTCACTTACTTGAAATGGATTATACGTAAAAGTTGCTTTAGTGTCATTATCATCTATATTATAAAAAAAGCTAATTTCATTTTGTATTATTCCTTTATAGCTAATATTATTTAACCCTAATACTTCAAAGCAAACATTATTTAGTGAAAGCTTATTTTCAGCATAAGTCCCTTCATCATAAACTTGAGACTGTATTATTGGCATTCCTAAATTTAATAACTGAACATAAGCAAATGCTCCTCTTTCTTTATTATCTTTTAAAACATTACCAACCCTTATAAACAAGATACTTATAAACAAAATTAGCACCACTACACCTATATTAAGATTAGATTTTACTTTTATTCTCTTATTGATGTCACATTTTTTTTCGCTTCTGCTCATATATATCATCTTACTCCCCCCTTGTACTCTTTTATCCGATAGCTAGCATCCGTACCACTCCTAAGTAGATAACAGCTGCGCGCTCTGGACATTGTGCCCCTTGCGGGTATAAGTTCTTCTAAGCTTCATGTTGAGAAAATTGTATTCCTATTAAGAAAACTCTACCTAAAGCTAAGATTCACTTTATAATTATATTAATAAATTTACATAATTATTCTGATTAAATTGAGAATTAAAAATACAAAATAACAAAAGTGGCTACACCACATTTTCCAACACACAATTCACAGTGCACAATTATAGAACTTTCTCTTTGAGCTTGTTCCTTCATTATGAATTGTGCATTAAATTAATTGTACATTACCTCTAAATCCTATTTCATTTATCCCATAAATTTATTAATTTCCTCCATATCCATATTAGGTTGCACAGCCATATTTATTCCATTAGCTATTATTTTTGATAAGGAATTAATAACCAAGTCAATATCTTTTGGTGTAACTATCATGTCTGTATTAGTTTTTGATGACATTACTTCCTTAATGAGATTCTCCTTTTCGTTTTTATCAAGAGATTTTAGCATTTTATAAAAATCATTCCCACTTGATGAATTGCTTATTAGTGAATCTACAACTAAATCTATAGTATCATTAGCAATTGTAATTGCATCTACAACTGTTGGTACTCCTATTGCAATAACCTTAACTCCTAAGTTTTCTTCATTTATTTGCTTTCTATTGTTTCCTACTCCAGCGCCTGGTGATATTCCTGTATCTCCAATTTGAATTGTTGTATTTACTCTTTGAACCCTTCTTGCAGCTAGTGCATCTATGCATATTACTAAATCCGGTTTAATTTTTTCCACAACTCCCTTAATTATTTCCACAGTTTCAATCCCTGTAACTCCCAATACTCCAGGAACTATTGAACAAACAGGTCTAACAGAGTCATCAATTGCTTCAGGCATTACTGTTTGCAAATGTCTTGTTACCATTATTTTTTCTGTTACCTTTGGACCTAACGCATCTGGAGTTACCTGCCAATTTCCAAGTCCTACAATTAATGCTGTTTTTTCAGTATCAATTTTAATTAATCTTCCTAAAACTTCTGATACTACCTGAGAAACTCTATCCATAGTTTCTCCATCATAAGCAGTAAAATCAGGAATATCTATAGTTATATAATTCCCTTTTGGCTTTCCAATTTTTTTAGCTCCATCTTCATTTTTTACTTTTACTGTAGTTACTTTAATATTTTTTTCAGTTTCTTCAATAACTTCAATTCCATCTATATCACCCTCATCTTTATGGTTTTCTTTATAGATTTCCCTTGCTTCAAGTACTAGATCTGTTCTAACATTTATCATATAAACACCTCATTATTAATTTAGTCAGTTTTATTTTTCCTTTTTCTTTGAATTTAATACTTGAATTACATAACTTCTGATGCTATAATAAGGTTTGTTGAATATGAACTCGTACGCAGATTTCCCCAAAAGCTGCAGAGACCTTATAAAAATTTAAGGGGGTGAATTAAGAATGGCAAATATAAAATCAGCAAAAAAGAGAATAAAAGTTACTGAAACTAAGACTTTAAAGAATAGAATGGTTAAGTCTGCTTTAAAGACTGCAATAAAGAAATTTGAAGCTGCTGTAGAAGCTAAGAATAACGAAGAAGCTACAACTTTATATACATCAGTTGTTAAGTCATTAGATATGGCTACTACTAAGGGAGTTGTTCATAAGAATATGGCTGCTAGAAAGAAATCAAGATTAGCTACAAAGTTACACGCTATGGCATAGTCTTAAAAAACCCATCTATCACTAGATGGGTTATTTTTCTGTTCAAATTAGGCACATGAAAATAAATAACAGGTCCAAAGTTGCCATGAATATTTTTCATCAGGCAAGGAGACGAATTGCCCTCATAGCGGGCCTATTAGGTCAATTTGCCGACGCAGCATGATGGAAAATAGGATGGCAAATGGACTTGTTATTTATTTGATTGTGCCTTACAGAAGTGCGAAGCAAAATCTGTAGTTTATCTCTTCACCGTAAGAGTATTTATGAGAATAAATTCCATCTCCATAGTTTTGTCTAGTCCTGTGGATTTTAATTTTGTTTCTGTTTTAACACAAAGTTTAATTAATTCCATTAACTGTCTTTCAGTAAATCTATTGGTTTGAGTTATTAATTTTTCGCATACAAACTGTGGTAATCTATATTCTGACATAATATCTTCTAATTTTTTTCCTTTAGTAATTTTAATTTTTATTTCATATAATCTTAAAAAGTGCTTTTGAATTGCACTTATTATAAGCATATGTTGGTCTGATTTATACAGAATTTCTTTCATTATTTCTATAGCTTTATCAATCTTTCTTTGAGCTATTAACTCTACTAAATCAAAAATATCATCTTCATTTGAATTTAAAATAAGTAAATTAATATCATCTTTCTTTATTTCTCTACCTTCACAATAAGATATAAGCTTATCAGCTTCTCTTTTTATAATATCAAAATTACTTTGCACCTTCTCGCAAAAATACATTAATTCAACTCTTCCAATTGGCTTTCCTTTTTCCTTAAATACATCCGAAACCTTTTTTAAATATTTATCTCTTTTTAGCTTATCGCAATATACTATAGGCAAAAACTTACTTAAAGCAGTTAATTTTTTATTTTTGTTAGGTTTATCCCTCTTATCATTTAATAAGTAATACATTATTAAAATAGTATCTGGTGGCAAATTTTCTACATATTTCTTAATATCATTATATATTTTAGTACCTGTTGAATCACTTTTCTCCTGTAAAAAGTTTGCTCTATAAACAATCACAACTTTCTTTTCACTCATAAAAGGCATTGTTTCACAGGCATTCATAATATCGTCGAAGCTTGTATTCATTCCATCTATTCTGATTAAATTAAGCTCTTTAAATTCTTCTGATACTTCTCTTTTGATAATTAGGCTTATTCCATCTTTAATAAGCTCTTCATCTAATCCACAAAATATATATCCATTCTTCATATTACCTTTTTGAATTTCTTGCTCATAAACTTCATAATTAATCAATTTAATTTTCCTCTCATCTAACAAATAACTTTATATCTTCTTTACTTTTACCTATGAACAGACTTCTATTGCTTCACCATTTATTACAAATATCTTATTAGTAAGTCCATCTTTAAAATTTATTATATCATATTCACTTAACTCCTTACCACTTACCATCTTTAATAAATATTTTTCTTTAGAAGTCTCTAAAGCATAATTTTTACCTTGTAATTTAATATTACAAATTCCATCTATATTAACTTTTTTTCCTTCTCTATAAGATTTTGTAGCAAGTGTTGCTTCTGAAAGTCTTTTTATATCGATTTGATTTTTATTAGCAATTAACACTCTTTCACCTTTATAACTAACTAAAATAGCCCCTTCTTTATAATATTTTATATTAAGAATTGGACTATATATTTGAATTCCTATTACTAAAATAGATATAAGGGGTAGGTAAATAAATTTTTTATAGCCTTTTCTTACGAAATAAAAACTTAACATTAAAAATAAATAAAAAAAGACTACATACTCATTTCCATAAAACATAGGTAACGAAATTTTATCAATAGTATTTAACATCCAATCAAACATCTTTATTATATATAAATTTAAATAGCTACAAAAATCGAATAATTTAGGAAATACATATGTAAGTGCTAATATATTTCCAGCAATAACCATAAGATCTACAAATGGAACTAAAAATAAATTACCAATAATAAAATTTGCAGAAAAATCTTTAAATATTAAGATTAAATATGGTATTGTAAAAACTTGAGCACTTAATGTTAAACTTAGAGGTTCTCTTAACTTAACATATAATTTATATAGTATATTATTAAATTTCTTATTAAACATTATTATTCCAAGTGTAGCTAAGTAAGACAAATGAAAAGATATACTAAAAATACTATACGGCTGATAAATTATTAAAACCATAGCAGAAAGACACAGAGCTGAAATTGAACTATTATTCCTTTTTAAAATATGTCCACCTTCTACGCATGCAAGCATTACAAAAGCTCTTATACTTGAATAATTATACCCAGTAAATATAACGTATATCATTGTAGCTAAAAGTCCAAACTTTCCACCCATAAAAATCCTTAAAAAGCCATACACTATAGCTACATGTAATCCAGAAACACTTATGCTATGTATTACCCCAAAATTTTTCATGTCATCCTTATCTTCTTCATCTAAATAATCACAATATCCAAATGCAATTGATGCTATTAACCCTGCTTTTCTTCTGCCTAAGTTTTCTTCTAAACTAGTATATATCTCTCTTTTAATAGCATAAAGTTTAGTTATAAAATCCCCGTCAACTTTATTTATTACTTGAGGTTCAAGCTCTCCAACAATCCCATTACTTTTATCTTGTATATTTTGAACCTTACCTATAACTTTATATTTTTCTCCAACATATAAATTATTCTTATCAGTTTTTAATGTAATATTTTTTCCTTCATAGCTTACTATAATACTATAGCTACTAATGCTTACTATTCTTACTTCACCATTTATTTTATTTGAAATTCTATAATATGAACAATTCATAAGAATTCCAACAACAAAAAACATAATCATAATGCAAGAAAAACTAATTCCACAATAATAAAATATGCAAATAAAAAAGAAGGCTACAATAAATATCGTAAGCCCTCTAAATTCTCTATTTATTCCATAAGAAATACAACTAATTGCTAGTGTAAAAAAAATATATACTACTGGATTTCCTACTTCCTCTATCTTTTTAGAAAACATCAACTCACCTCATTAATGAGTTTTGCCACTTTCTATATAAAATTTCAAAAATAATTAAAAATATTATTGAAACTACTAATTCAATTACAATTATATCTCTAGGTAATATATTATTAATTAATATAACACCGACTACAGCTATAATAATTATTAACAATGAAACTATCCCCATAATTAATTCATTAGATGATCTTCTTATGGAAACATTACTATTAAACAAGGTGAACAATAAAATTCCCATTGATAAAATAGTTAAGGGTATTAAGGTTGCTTCCTTGCCATCAACCTTATAAATTGAAATCATAGTAATTATACTTAATAATGAAGCTCTAGTTATTACTTCATTATTACTAATATATCGTCCACTTTTTAACAAAATTACTAAAGATAATGGAATGAATAAAATTCCATTTATAACTAATATGTTCCAAAAATCTAAGCTTTCAGTTTGTCCCATTATAAAACAACCTAGTAAAACTAAAAGTTCTGAAAGAATGGTCATAAAGTATATTTTAAAACCTCTATCTATATTCTTATTAAATATTCTTGAAAAATCTCTTATTTTGAAAAATCCATCTAAATAATTTTCTTGAATATAAACATCTGACAATCTTTTTACCATTACAGATGCCTTTCCTTTACCTATTCCCACATTAGATAAATTAAGGGATGGCAAATCTCCTAAAGTTTCTCCTGTAGTTGCAACTTTATGCCCATCTTTTATGAATAATGAAACTATTTTTGATTTAATTTCAGGATTTACTCTACAAAATACTCTAACTCTGCAAAGTAGATCTTTAAGTTCTTGATGATTTAAAGAATCTAATTCTATTCCTGCTACTACTTGATTATCATTCTTTATTATATTGGCTTTTTTTGCATTTGTTATAGCACTCAACTTGCTTTCTTCAGTAAATAAGATAGGTACAATTGCTTTATCCTTAATACGTTCTATGATATTTTCAAGGTTTTCTTCAAGAGGATTTTCTAATCCAATTATCCCTACAAAAACCATATTACTTTCTATATTTTCAGATTTAGATGGTTCATAACTAAAGTTTCTATAAGCAAAACCTTCTGTTATTAGTCCCTCTATAGATAAATTCATATCATTCTCTTTTATTATAGATTTATATTCATCTGTAAGTTCTCTTTCAACACCTTCTATCATAATATATTTACATTGTTCTAAAACATCATCTACATTTCCTCTAGTATTGGCTCTATATCTTCTATTGAAATTGCTAACAATAGTCAAAAAACGTTTATCAGAATCCATAGGTATTTCTAATATTCTTGTATTTTTACTATCTATAGCTGCCTTATAAATCCTGTTTTTAGCCGCATAACTTAAAAAAGCAAGTTCATCTAATTCGCCTTTTCCTGTATCATCACTTGCATTATAAATAGCATTATTACATATCAATGCTATTTCTACTATTCTATCAAAAGTTATTTCTTTTACATAGGAGTCACTTGTAGATAATAATTTATTGTTTATAAATATCTTTTTTACAATCATTTCTTTTTTACTTATAGACCCAATCTTATCTATAAATAAAATATTAACATCTTTTATTAAATTAAATACTGAGAAATTCATTATTTGAATATTTTCTTTTAAGAAACTTTTAACTACACTTTTAAAAATAAGACTTGCAATTATAGTAAATGGAAAACAACCTAATACAAATAATGCTGTACATATATAATTTTTTTGTACATCTTGTCCTGTATATACAAAGTATGAACCTATAATTATAATTCCCAGGAAATATTTTAATAAATATTCTTCTAAAAGCTTTGATATCATTGTACCAAAATTATGTTTTCTATTACTTGCATACGTAAGCATTGCAAGAATCTTTCCTAATTGAGTAAAATTCCCAACGCAAATAACTATGCCTAAGCCATCACCAGATTTTATTACAGAACCTTTAAATAATATATTTTTCATCTCCGCAAGGGACGAAATATTCCCTATTATTTTACTTTCGAATTTCTCTTTATAAAAAGTTTCTCCTGTTATGCTCTTTTCATCTACTTTTATGTCCTTAGCACTTATTATTCTTAAATCTGCTGGAATAACAGATTCTCTATTAAACTTAACAATATCTCCAATTACTAGTTCTTCAGATTTAACAATTTTTTGCATTCCATCTCTAATAACTACAGTATCTGCAGAATTTAATCTTTCTAAAACTCCAATTCCTTTATCTCTTTTTATAGTATGCATTACTATTATTATTAAATTTAATATCAACATTAATACTACTATTCCACCAAATAAATAATATCTAAATACAAATAATATTATTGTAATAATTATGTAAATTATTATAGCTTTTTTTCTTAACGCATTAAGCACATGCTTATAAAGTCTATTTCCACTTGGCAAATCAATTTTATTTGTACCATATTTTAATCTTATTGATTCACAATCCATTTCACTAATTCCACTTTGAATATTGCTATTTAATAGTTCAACTATTTGAGTCCAAGAATTAATACAATACTTTTCCAAAAAACCCACCATCCTAAATTACTTCATTATGTCCTTAGGCATATTTAAAAAAAATAATAAGTCAGTATGCTAGTCTATTTTCTGATATGCCTTATTAAATCATTATACTATAATTTAACGTGAACTCGAAACAAATATATTAGAATATTGGTTGAATTTTTGGGCAAAAAGACTCTACCTAAAATCCAAAGGAATATTTTTACAAACTGAATAGTAAATTATCTAATTTTAAAGATGGTTT
>Ga0302140_10000215_pt1 | contig 69099 bp, 66 predicted proteins | sample I_Bog_E1_1_FD_202095 | JGI IMG/M metagenome (GOLD analysis project Ga0302140, IMG submission 202095) | Peat permafrost microbial communities from Stordalen Mire near Abisko, Sweden - I_Bog_E1_1 | ecosystem: Environmental > Terrestrial > Soil > Wetlands > Peat | place: Sweden: Abisko, Stordalen... | reverse complement strand
CCCGTTCGCCGGGTAGCGGCCCTGTGTAAAACAAACTACTATTCAGTTACCGCATCCGTTAGAACTGGACACGGGCGGTGAACGCGAGGATACGTGAATTGGACGCACCGCTGATGTAGCCGACCGACTGAGCGTTGGTGAGCGCGTTGGTGGTAAAACCAAACTGTGCGCCCGTGTTGAGGCCGCTGATTTCCGTGTGGTTGAAGACGTTGTAGGCCTGAGCCTGAATCCTCAGCACGCGCTTTTCGCTGCCGAGCGGGATATTCTTGCTCAGCGTCATATCGAAGTTGGTCACGTGCGGCAGAGACAGATTGCCGGAACCGCCGCCGAGGTTACCGAGCACCGGAGGGCCGACAAGCGAGTTGTTCGGCCCGGTGAAGTTAATGGTGTTCATCTGAACGGCGTTGGGATTAAAGTAATCCTGGCCGTTGCCGTTGGTGCCGAGGTTGGCGTACGGATTGCCAACCACGTTGCAACGGCCTCCGATGTCGCCGGTGCCGGTGGTGCCGCCGGTTTGGGAAGGCGTGCCGGACGGGAAGCTGAAACCGATGTTATACGGCGCGCCGCTCTGGACTGTGGTGATACCGGACAGAGTCCAGTGATCGGTGACCAGACCCAGACCTTTGACTCCCATTGCTTTCGCGATGCCGGGGATATCGTAGTTGTAGGTTGCCACCAGGTTGTGGGTACGGTCGTAAGTCTGACGGCCGTAATTCCATTGTGCGTTGCTCGGAATGCCGTTCTGGCCGGTGGCTGCGATGGTGTCGCTGAGCAGGCCCATGTTCTTCGAGAACGTGTAGTTCACGCCGTACGCCAGGCCGTGTGAAATGCGACGGTTGAAGGTGACATTCAGGCCGTTGTAGTTGGTCTTGCCGATCCAGGCCCAGCCGGTAACGCCGCCGAGACCCGGATAGACGGTGCGCTCAAAGTTCGAACCGATATCCGCGCTCGACCCGGCCACCGTGGTTGGGTTGAGGTTGGAAGGCGTGAACGGCCAGCCGGTTCCGACCGGTTCCCAGTTCAGGTTGTACGAAACCGGCTGGTGGAAACCGTAGTCGAAGACGTAGCCGATATCGACTACCGTGCCTTTTCCGATGTTGTGCTGGATGTTGAAGCTGGCGGTCTGGACGCCGTCGCGCGGAATGTTACCTGTGAACGGGAAGGACTGACCCGGACCGTTCGGAGGCAGCGGCACGGAATTGATGCCAGGCGCGGAACTCGCCGTCTGGGCCGCAATCTGAGCGAAGGTCAGGTTGTTGACCGTCTCCCTGAACGAAGTTGGCGCCAGACCGGAGAGAGCATAAACGTCGTTGCCCTGCAGGCGATCGTAGAACAAACCCCATCCGCCGCGGATAGCCGTCTTGCCGTCGCCAAACAGATCGTAGGCAAAGCCCAGACGAGGTGCGGCGGCAATGGGCGACTGCGAGTAAGGATTCCTTGTTACGCCGCCGACGCCGAGGTTGACACTTCCATCGGTGTAGTTGCCCGAACCGGGAACCACATCGCCGGAGAACCCGCTGCCGACCGTGGAACCCGTGACGGGGTCGTAACCTTCGAGACCGTTGCCGGCGTTGGTGCAGGTCTTCAGGCCGTTGTTGGGGTTCACCGCACCAGTAGCAACCGCCTGGTTGCAATACGGCTGGTAGAGACGCGGCGCCGAAGACTTGCTGTATTGATTCGCTTCGAAGTTCACAAAAGTGCCGTTGAGATCGTACTGCGGCGTCTGGTGATAGAAGCGCACGCCGAGATCGAACGTCAGTCTGCGGTTGACTTTCCAGTTGTCCTGCGCGTAGAACTCGAAGTTGTAGTACTGGGTGTTAAACGTCACGGTGTCGTTGTTCTGGCCGTAGCTGGAGGTTTGTCCCAACAGAGCGAGAGCATAACCGTCGCCGGTGTTGATCTGCGGAGTCGAAGTGGAAGCGCTGAAGCTGAAAGTGCCGGGGTACTGATCGTTGGCAGGCTGGATCTTGTTATTGAGTTCCAGATACGCACCGAACTTGAAGGCATGGTGCCCCTTCACTTTCGAAATGTTGTCCTGGTAAGTGTGAATCGGGTTGAAGTTCTCATACGTACCCGACGAAGTTCCGTCCGAACGCGAATAGCCCGAGCCGCCGGGCAGGGTGCCCGAAAAGCTAAACGTCGGCAGGAGGTTTTCGTAACCGTTGACCGGACCCTGAACGCCGCTCTGCGACGTGGTGGGCACCGGGAACAGCGTGGGCAGGCCGGGGATCAGGGTGCGGGATTCGTCGGCATAATTGTCGAGCGTGTAATACGACCAGGTGTTCCAGCTTTCGGCAACTGTGATTTCGTTGATCAGCGTCGGGGTGATCGTGTAGGTCAGGGTACCGGAATAGCTGTGGCCTGGATTCGGGTGATCGATGGGCGAAATGGGAGGCGGAACGCCACCTGGTTCGATGCGGCCAGCCTGCGCATTGGCGTCGAAGTTGACGCCGGAATAGAGGGTCGCCATGTCGTCGTAATCGTGGATCCAGCGGGCATAGGCGCTGATCTTCGAGGTGATGTAGGTATCGATGCGGGCGACGTCGTTACGGCGCGGGTGCGTTGCGCTGCCCTGTTCGAAGAAGTTATCCACGTACAGCTGGTTGGAAATCGAGGGGCTGTAGTTGGGCAGCGGGAAGAAGTTCAGCAGATTCTGCCCCAGCGGATTGAGACGCGACTGGGGAATCATGTTGTTCGCGAACGCCACGTTGTTGTTGAACGGATCGAGAACTTTGGTGGCAACCGGGTTGCCGTTGCTGTTGCCGAAGGTCTGCGAAAAGTCGCCGTTGCGTTCGAGGGCGGTCGGCATATAAGTGGTCTGCGTACCGCCGGAAACATATTGGCCGGTGTATTCCTGCGACCAGAAGAAGAAAAGGCGCTTCTTGTCTTTGTTGGCGACTTTCGGGATGTACATCGGTCCGCCGACGCTATAGGTCTCGATGTTGTACCGATAGTCCGGCCGCGGCGTGGCCAGATTGGGGGTGCCATCGATGGTCTTGGTGGTGTGGTCGTCGGACCAGCTGTTGGCATTGAATTCTTCATGGCGATGGCTCCAGTTGCCCGTGCCATGAAATTCCTGCGTTCCGTTCTTGGTGACAACGGAGATGGTGCCGCCGGAGTTGCGGCCAAACTCAGCCTGATAATTGGACGTCAGAACCTTGAGTTCCTGAATGGCGTCCATGTTCGGTTCGTAGTGCGTGGTGCTGTTGGAGCCGGTGTCCATATCGGTGACGCCGTCCACGGTAAAGTTCATCGTGAGCGTCGAATTGCCCTGGATGGAGAAGCCTCTGAGTTGGTTCGGGCTGGTGACGTCGCGGCCTTGGGAGCCGTTATCGATGACACCGGGGACCAGTTTCATAAAGCCGAAAAGGTCGCGGCCTTTGAGTGTCAGATCGTCCAGGTCCGCGGCGTCGACGGTGGAAGACTGTTCGGCGCTTGCCAGCTGAATCTGCGCAACTTCCGCCGTAACGGAGATCGCATCGGAAACGCTGCCGATCTGCAGCACCATCTTGCCGCCATTGTGCACTTCGCTCGCGCTAATGACAACACCGGTCTGAGTTTCGGCTTTGAAGCCAGACGCTCTGACCGTCAGATTGTAAGTTGCCGGATCGAGCTGCAGGAACCGGTAGGTGCCTGTGTTGTCCGTGGTAGCCGTACGAGTTGCCTTGGTTTCAGGATTGGTCAATGTCACCGGAGCGTTGGCAACAGCCGCGTCCGCCGGATCGACGACAACTCCTTCCAGAGAACTGGACACCGTTTGCCCATATAGCAGGCTTGCGCCGCCGAGCGCTAACGCGAATACGATGCGCGTGTACTGTTTCACTTTCATTTATTTTTATTACCCCTTAGCTTTTTAAACTGCGTCGAATAGGAGAGCTACCGACCCCTGGTCGGGGTCATACTCCCCAGACAGGGACACTCCTTCGCTCCTGACTGGCGTTTTGTAAAGAAGTGTACTGAAGTAACGTATCACTGATAGAAAACCGCGTCAAGGCCAAGTCCGTCAACGATTTGGTGGCTCGTGTCCTTTATTTGCATAACTCCTGAATCTCATATCTCCCGCAGTCGACTCCTACGGTCTGACATAGATTGGTTGGACCTTGTTTCGAGGGGCTGGGTGAAATCTGAGCGTGCCCGAATTTCGAATAATTGTAATAAATATCACATTATTTTTGGTTTTCCACAGCCAAGTCGGTAGCGTTAGTATGTATATATTAATATGTGTAATTTTTATTACACATAAGCGTACATTTTAGGCAATTTGGTTAAGGTATTTTAATCTTAGCGTTTGCACTAACTGTGAGCCAAAGCGCAATGAGCTCCTTTTATAAAGGATATGTTATTGAACGCTCTGTTTCCGGAAACACGACCCTGCTCCGAACTATGGTTTTTGGATGTGATTTGGGAGCACGCCGGTCTCAAAAAAAATTGAAAAAAAATTCGTCAGAGACGCCGGGTGGGCCGATTACCGGCTGAATGTGTCGGTGCGGATGATGCCAGCACCCTTGCCTGCTTTGTCCGCTTCACGAATGACTACGAGCTGGTTGGCAGCCACACCGGGTACGGTAAGCTTCAACCCGTTGGGCCATGTAACCTCAAGATCCGCCTTTGTTTCCGTACCCAGGCCGAAGTGCAGGCGGCGATCGTTTACCGACAGGTAGGAAGATTGCGCCAGCACCGCCTTCGATTGCCTGCGCGTGCCGTAGACAGCCACCACCTGAGCGCCGATTGCGCTGCGATTGGAAGTGACGCCGACCAGTTGAACCTTGAGCCAGTGATTGTTGCCTGTAACGTCGTTCCGGAACAGGGATGGCGGCTCATTCAGATTGATGATCACGATATCGAGATCGCCATCGTTGTCGAAATCGCCAAAGGCCACGCCACGGCTGGAGTGGACTTCGGCCATGGCAGGCCCCGCCAGATCGAAGAGTTCCTCAAACTTGCCGTTCCCGAGGTTGCGGAACAGTACATTCGGCGTTTTGAAAGGCGCGTCGGGCACCTTTTCCACCGCGTCGGGAAAGACCATGCCGGTGGTGTAGAAAAGGTCGGGCAAACCGTCGTTGTCGAAGTCCTCAATGCCAGCGCCCCAGCCGACGAAGCGGGTTTCGACGCCGAGACCGGCGCGGATGGTCACGTCGGTAAAGATACCCTTGCCGTTGTTGCGATAGAGAACGTTGGTGTCGTCGCTGAAGTGGGTTTTGAAGATGTCGAGAAAGCCATCGGTGTTGTAATCGCCGATGGCAAGCCCCATACCTTCCTGTTCGCGACCGTTCTCATCGACGGCGACACCATTTTCGAGACCGCATTCGGTGAAGGTGCCATCGTGATTGTTGTGGAACAGGAGACTCGGGGTGGTGTCGCAGGCGACGTAGATATCGGGCCAGCCGTCGCCGTCGAGATCGGTTGCGACCGCCGTGAGACCGTAGCCCGGGCCTTTTTTGGCGCCGGGGAGGGAGATACCGGATTTGTCGCTCACATCGGTGAATGTGCCATCGCCGTTGTTGTGATAGAGGCGGCAGTTTTCCATGGGCAGCCCCAGTGGACCGCAGTAGACGGGGACGCCTTTCCAGGTGCAATCGGGATTTTTGCCGCGTGCGGGAACTTTGGCGGGATCGAAGCTCAGGTAATGGGAAACGAACAGGTCGAGCAGGCCATCGCGATCGTAATCGATCCAGGTGCAGCCGGAGCCGAAGCGGACGCCAGGATGCAGCAGGCCGGCTTTTTCCGTGACATCGGTAAAGCCGCCCTTGCCGTTGTTGTGGAACAGAATGTTCTGGCCCCAGCAGGTAATAAAAATGTCGTCGAAGCCGTCGTTATCGTAATCGCCGACGGTAATGCCGAAGGCCCAGAGGCCGGTACGGCCGAGGCCGGATTGTGCGGTAATGTCCTTAAAAGTACCGTCGCGATTGTTGTGATAGAGGCGGATGGTGGCATCGGGCGGGGTGGGTGTGGCGCGGCGCTGGCCGGTCAGGACGACGATATCCATCCAGCCGTCGTTATCGTAGTCGATGAAAGCGGCGCCGCAGCCCATGGATTCGAGGATGTAGTCGACACGGCCTTCGTCGCCAAAGACGACGGGGGCGTGGAGACCGGCGGCTTGCGCCACTTCCGTGAATTTCGCGTTGTAGGGGAGGCCGGATGCGGGGCCGCGAGTCATGGGCTTGACTCCCTGCGAGGCTATGGCCCGGTATTGCGCGGCCAGCGGCGAATTCAAGGCGGGGAATGCCAGGGCGGACTGCAATAGTTGACGGCGCGTCATGTATGAGAAGCATTTTGAGGATATCATCTGGAAAGATGCTCCTGAGGCGTTTGGTGTGGATTGTCGCGATGCTGATGGCGGCCCGGTCGGGTATCGCCGCGGACCGGTACGCGGGTTCGGGTCTGGCAATTTCCGTGGACCGCACGAAGCTGACGGTGGTGATTTCGCACGAAAGTATTCCCGGATACATGGATGCCATGGTGATGCCGTTCCATGTGAAGGATGCGGGTTCGCTCGTTGGCGTGGTACCTGGCGTGAAGGTGGAATTTACGCTGGTGGTGGACAAGGATTCGTCGTGGCTCGAAGGTCTGCATGTGGTGGAGTTTCGCAGTGCGGAGCGGGATCCGGAGCAGGCGCGGCGGCTGGCGGTGATCGAGTCGATCATCGGGAAAAGCCAGGAACACCGGCTTGCGGTGGGGCAAGCTGTGCCGGATTTTACGCTGACTGGATTGGAGAATCGCGCGACGCGATTGTCACAGTTCGCGGGGAAAGTGGTGGCGCTGAACTTTGTGTACACGCGGTGTCCGCTGCCGGATTACTGCTTCCGGCTATCCAATAATCTGGCGCAGCTGCAGAAGCGGTTTGGGGATCGGTTGGGCAAGGATTTAATCCTGGTGACGATTACGTTCGACCCGGTTCACGATACGCCGGAGGTGATGGCGAAGTATGCGCATATTTGGAATGCGGATGTGAAGTGGTGGCATTTTTTGACGGGGCCGGTGGCTGAGGTACAGCGTGTGTGCGGGATGTTTGGCGTGGCGGCCTGGCAGGATGAGGGAGTGCTGACGCATTCGCTGCATACGGTGGTAATTGACCGGCAGGGGCGACTGGCGGCTAACGTTGAGGGGAATTTGTATACGGCGAAGCAGTTGGGGGATTTGGTGGAAGAGGTGATGAAACGGTAACCCATTGGCCTCTCCACAGTTGTAACCAGATAACTGCCATGAAGCTGATTTGTTTTCTCTGCATAGCGCTCATAGCGTCGGCACAGGCGCCGGTCTTCGAGGTGACCTCCGTTAAGCCGAGTCAGAGCGCGCGCGAGGGCTCCAGCATCCGCAACCAGCCGGGCCGATTTTCGACTGAAAATTCCACGCTGGCTCAGTTGATTCAGTACTGTTTGGGCGCGCAGGATTACCAGGTTGTGGAAGGTCCGGCCTGGATCCAGAATGCCCGGTTCGATATTGCGGCGAACTTCTCTCCGCCGGACAGCGACAAAGCCGATATAACGGATCGGATCGCGTGGATTCGTGCGCGCGTGCGGCATTTGCTGGAGGATCGCTTTCAGTTGCAGGTTCGCGAGGAGCAGCGTGAGATGGAGATTTACGAGCTCGGCGTGGAAAAGACCGGAATTCGTATGAAGGCCGCGGATACGCTTGGCAATGTGAATATGAACGGCGGTCCGGCCGGGTCAACGATGGTTGGCAAGGGCATGACAATGTCGCGGCTCGCGGATATATTGAGCGGCGTTGCGAAGCGCCCGGTGGTGGACGCTACGGGTCTTCCTGGCGCCTATGATCTTGAGCTGAAATACTCGACCGAGATGGCGGCTCCGGATGCCGGCGCGGCGGCGTCGAATTATCCCTCTTTATTCACTGCGCTGAAGGAGCAGTTGGGACTGCATCTTAACAGCAAGAAGGGGAAGGCTCCGGTGTGGGTGGTGGTTCGCGCGGAAAAGCCTTCCGAGAACTGATTGGTTAGTGAGGCTTCGCACCGCCCAGATGGAAGGGCTTGCGATCCACTTTCGCGAGAGCCTTATCGCCTTCGCGGAGTTCTACGAATTGGTTCTTGCCGACATTCGAAAACGTCTGGCGCGTGTTGCTGGCCGGCCACCAGACTTCCATCGATACGATGCGTGCGGATTTGCCGAGGCCGAGGTGCTGTTCGTACGGTGCGGCGCCGAACGATCCTCCGCTGCCTACGGTTCGGAAGATATCGCGGGTGGTTCCCGCGTTGTCTACCGTTACTTTGATACGGGCTCCGATCGCGGCGCGATTCGATTTGACGCCGATGAGATGAACGCTGATCCAGTCATTAGCGTTGCCGGGATTTTCGAACAGCCGCGCGTTGTGCTGGTCGCCAGGCACCGCGCCACCCATCACTGAGACCAGATCTTCGTCGCCATCGTTGTCGAGGTCGGCGAACGCAATGCCGTGACCTTTCGGAAGTATGCCGGTACCGGACGAAGCTGTGATGTCGGTGAAGCGCTTGCCGCCATCGTTATGGAACATCACGTTGGGAAACAGCGCCGCATACGAGGGGCTGCCGGTGCCGAGATAGAAATCGAGATAGCCGTCGTTATCGATGTCGCCGAAGTTGAGGCCCATTGTCAGGAAGGTGCGGTCGAGGCCCGTCTCCGCGGTCACATCGCGAAATTTACCGTTGCCGAGATTGTGATATAGGTGCAGGCTTTCGCCCTTCTGCGGAAGCCCGAGATAACCGGAAGCGATGTCGGTGAGCGAGGAGTAATAGCCGGCGACAAACAGATCCGGCCAGCCGTCGTTGTCATAGTCGAAGAACCAGGCGCCGAAGGTCGGTCCCTGCTGGCCGAGGCCGGCGGCCTGAGTGACGTCGGTGAAGGTCTTGTTGCGATTGTTGTGAAACAGATAGTGCTGGCCTCTGAAGTTGGAGACGTAGAGATCGGGGTAACCGTCGTTATCGAAGTCGGCTGCGACAACCCCTTTGATAAAGCCTGTTTTGTTCACGCCGGCCGATTCCGCAATATCGGTGAAGGTGCCGTCGCCGTTGTTGTGAAACAGTTGCGCGGGCGCATTCTCGTTGCCGATGAACAGGTCGAGTTTGCCATCGTTATCGATGTCGGTCCAGACGGCGGTTTGCGTGGCGCGCGCGGGGTCCATGAGACCGGCTTCGCCCGTCACATCGGTAAACGTGCCGTTGCAGTTGTTACGTAATAACGATTTTCTGCGCGCCCACTCCCAGCCGCCGCGCAGAATCAGAATGTCTTTGCAGCCATCGTTATTGTAATCGGTCTGGATCATGTTCAGGCCACCGGTTTGATCGCCGAGGCCCGCCTGCGCGGCGCGATCGGTGAAGCTGCCATCGCCGTTGTTGTGGAAGTAACGCAGTGGAACACAATCGTCCTGACTGGAGATGACGATGTCGAACAGGCCGTCGTTATCGAAATCGTCGACGATCAGGCCGCCTGCCATGCCGCGGCGATTGAGGCCGGCTCCGGTGGCGACATCAGTGAAGCGGACAACGGTTTCTTTGGAAGCGAGAAGCGCGGGGCGAATCAGATATTTTTCCGGAACCGCATCGGGATAACGGCCGGACAACATATACGTCAGGTTCAGCAGCCAGCGCACGTCGAGGCTATCGGGCGCGCCCTGCAGATACTGGAGAAAATATGCGGCGGCTTTATCCAAATCGGCTTTGTCTTTCGCCGACACCTGTGCGGGATTCAGCGGCTGCGGGAAAATGAATTGATCGTAGAGCGTCATGCCGGCGCGATGCAGATAGGCGACGCCCAGGCCCTCTTCGAGCAGAGGCACCTGATTGGGTGCGGTCTTTTGCGCGAGTTGAAGCGCGGTTTCGCGATACGCGATGGTCTCCGTCATTTCGCCGCGGAAGGAATGCAGATTCGCGACGACGGAGTTCACCTCCGGGAGAGTTTTCGGGTCCGGAGTGCCTTTGAGATAAGCCTCAAACTGCGTGGTGAAATCGGTGACCGATTGCGTGCGGGCGGCGCAGCCTTCGCCGATATCGTTTTCCCAGCCGGCAGGTTTGGGGAAACGGCTAAAGGCGAGATTGGCCTCGGCATAGCCGACGAAATCCGGCGTGGGAAGAATGGCCGATTGGCCGGCAAGGGCTTGCGTGCGGCTGGTATCGCCCAAGTCGGGCCGGGCGCCGGGCGGTTCGCTGAGCACTTTCAGGATGGCGTAGCCGGAGGGGATTTTTGCGATGCCGCTGATCTGGCCGCGCGCGATACCCTGCAGCGCGTCGCGCAATTCGGGGCGCAACTTCGCAGGGTCGAGCATGCCCATGTAGCCTGCGTCATTGGCTGTGGGATCGGTGGATTTACTGCGTGCGAGAGAGGCAAAATCGGCGCCGCTTTTCAGTTGCGCCGCAACCTGCGCGGCTTCCGATTCGGAAGCGACCACGATGATGCTAACCGGTTCGGTATGCGAATCACCCTGCCCGTGAGACAGCGATATCAGCCAGCACGAGAACGCCGCGCAAACGATCAGGGTCAGGGATTTTTTGCGCGTCAGCATCGGGGCCTCTCGTGATTATCGCAATAGCCGATATCATATAGAGCGTGAGTTGCCGGACCATCCTAATCGCTATTTTGCCGCTGGCGTTTCTCTGCGTCTCCACCAGCCACGCGGCAACGCCGGGACCGGATTTTCAGGACGCGATAGCTGCGCTGCAACGAGGCGATGCGGCGACCGCGGAGCAGAAAATTCGCGCAGAGCTGGCAGCTCATCCCGACGAGGCTGAGGCGCTGAGCCTGCTCGGCGTGGCGCTGGATAATCAGAAGAAATTTCCGGAGGCCGAAGATGCGCATCTGGGTGCGATCGCCAAAGATCCGCGCTCGCCTGGTTTCCTGCATAACTATGGCAACCATCTGCTGCTGACCGGCGATCTGAAGGGCGCTCACGACACTTTCATGAAACTGGTGGAGCTGAATCCGGCGGACGATTACGCTAATCTGCAACTGGCACAACTGGCGCTGGAAGCCCATGACGGCAAAGAGGCGTTGCAATATCTGGAGCGCCTGCCGGCGAAGCAACTGGAATCGCCGACGGTGGCGATTTATATGCTGATGGCGCTCGATCTTTCCGGCAAACAGGCGGCTGCCGATGCGCTTTTCGGAAGTCTCGCGGCTTCGACTGAAAGCGATGCCAATCTCAGCGCTTTTCTGGGTCGCAAGCTGGCGCAGGCACGGCAATTCGCGCAGGCTGAGACGTTTCTCACACATGCGCTCGCGGCCGATCTGGCGAACTTCGGCATGCTTTACGAGTTGGGCGCGGTGGCATCGAACGCGGGCCACAACGAGCGTGCGCGCGACCTGCTTGAGAATGCGCTGCGGCAGCAACCGCAGAATGTGGATGTATTGTATGCGCTGGCTTACGTTTATAGTGCGCTGAATCAGCCCGAAGCCGCGGTGCGACTGCTGGCTCAGGCGGAAAAGCTCGCGCCGCAGCGTGCAGACATCCATAAGTTATTGGCGGTCACGACCGGCGATCTGCACGCTTACGAAGATTCGGTGCATGAGTGGGACATCTATGTGACGCTGGCACCGAACGACGACGCAGGGCGCAGGGAACGCGGTTTCTCGAAGGCCAATATCAAGCAGGCCGAAGCAGGGCTGGCGGATCTGGAATGGTACGTCGCGCGGCATCCGGACGACCCGAAGGGGCTGTTCGAACTCGGCGTATCGCAGGCGGTGGGCGATCCTGAGAAAGGCATCGCGACTCTGGATAAGGCGGTGGCGCTAAAGCCGGATTACGTGGAGGCACGAGCCGCGCGCGGCGCATTGAATTATCAGCAGGGCAAGGCCGAAGTGGCGCTGCCGGATCTGGAATTCGCCGCGGCAAACCGGCCGGACAACGCCCTGATGCTGGATCGTCTGGGGCAGGCTTATCTGCTGCTGGAGCGCCTGCCGGAAGGTCTGCGCGTGCTCCGCAAGGCGGCCGAACTCGCGCCATCGGAAGCGAAGATACAGCTGCATGTGGCGAATGCGCTGGCTCAAGCGGGGCAGACGGCGGAATCGAAAATTTTCATGAATCGGTACAAAGAACTGGGCGGCTCGGCGGCGGTTCCGGCTCGTGGCGTGATGGATTATCTGAACCTGACGCCGGAGCAGCAGCATGCGGCGTACCGGGCGCGCATTGAGAAGGCTCTTGCGAACCGTCCCGACGATGCCGCGATGCAGACGGCTTATCTGAAGCTGTCGATTGGCGATGGGCAGATGGAGCAGGCATCGGGGACGGCGCGTAAGATTGCGGGGATGAAGCCGGGCGCGATCGTACTGGCCGATGCCGGCCGCGCCATGCTGGCGGCGCGGCAGTATGGGCTCGCGAAGGAGTTGCTGAACCAGGCGGCGACTGCCGATCCCGCGGCGGGAGTGGACCTGGATCTTGCCATTGCTGGCTTTCACGCCGATGGCGCGGCTGCGGGATTAGAGGGGCTGCAACGCGTGCCCTTAGACGCACGCGGCGCCGATTATTACCTCGCGCGCGCGCAAATGCTGGATGCGTCCGGCAAGCCGGATGACGCCGCGGCTGCAATCAGACAGGCCGTTCGGGCCGATCCGGGGCGGGTGGATCTTTATTGGCAGGCCGTGGTGCTTATGACGCACAACAATCGAGGCGCGGACGCCGTGGCGTTGCTCGATGAGGCCGCGAAGGCGATGCCGGATGAGGCGCAGATCGCGGTCCTCAAGGCAGTTGTGCTTGACATATCGGGAAAGGCCGGCGATGCGCTGACGTTATTGAACGATGCGCAGCGCCGCTGGCCGGAAGCTGCGATAGTCCGCGTGGCCGAGGGCGAGATGCTCGCGGCGCAGCAGCGTTTTGACGAGGCGCGGAAGGCTCTGGAGACGGCGGTATCGCTGGGCGCGCACAGTACGGAGACACTGTACGCGCTGGCGGAGGCGTCGTTCCGCAGCGCACCGCCGCGCGCCGATGCGGCGGAAGCGGCGATTGGACGCGCGCTGAGTGGCGCGCCTGGCGATGCGCAGACAAAGGCACTCGCGGGTAGGATTGCGGCGGCCAGAAGTGCCGTGGCTCCTCAGGCGGCGGTGTCGCACGAAGAACTGGTGGATCCGGCGAAGTTGTTTCAGACCCGGCCGCCGCGCGACTGGTAATCGCGAGTTTTAGAAATTCACGATTGCCGCGAACGATTTCGGATCGAGGCTCGCACCGCCAACCAGCGCGCCATCGATATCGCCTTTCGACATCAGCCCTGCCACGTTGTCGGGCTTGACGCTGCCGCCGTAAAGGATGCGCGTGGAGACGGCCTGCTCGTTGCCGAATGCGGCGGATATGCGGCCACGAATGAACGCGTGCGCTTCGGCCGCCTGTTCGGGCGATGCCACCTTGCCTGTGCCAATCGCCCAGACAGGTTCGTAGGCGATGACGATCTTCGAGAACTGCTCCGGCGTCAGCGGCGTGATGCCGCCTTCGCACTGCGAGGCGAGTATAGCTTCCGTCATGCCGGATTCGCGGTGCTCCAGCAACTCACCGACGCACACGATCGGCGTCAAGCCGTATTCGAGCGCGGCCTTCGTCTTCGACAGGACACCGGCTTCGTTCTCGCCGAAAAACTGGCGGCGCTCGCTGTGGCCGATGATGACGTATTTTACGCCGATGGTCTGCAGCATGTAGCCGGAGATTTCGCCGGTCATGGCGCCTTCCTTACCCACGGCCATGTTCTGCGCGCCGATCCCGACCTTTGATCCCGCCGCTGCCGCAAGCGCGACAGGCAAGTCGATATACGGCGGACAAATCGCCGCGTCGCGGCCCGTGGCGTCTGCTACCAGAGGCAGAAAGGCGTCGAAAAACGCCTGTGTATCCGCGGGTGTCTTATACATTTTCCAGTTGCCCGCCATCAGTGGTGTTCTCATAGTGTTATTTCGCTTAAAAAGCTAATACCTTTCTCAATGGATATTGCAAAATTCGCGGCCACGGTCTGGCCTAAATCGCTCAGCGTGCCCCGCAGGCCCAGATCGACGCCAGAGCGCGCGTGCGGCCCGAAGGCGAGCAGTGGCGTGTATTCGCGGCTATGGTCTGTGGATGGTGTGGTCGGATCGCAGCCGTGATCGGCAGTGAGGATCGCCAGATCGCCCGGAAGCAGCGCGGCGCGGAATTGCGGCAGCCATTGGTCGAACTCTTCGAGTGCGCGCGCGTAGCCTTCCACGTCGTTGCGGTGCCCATAGAACTGATCGAAATCGACCAGATTGACGAAGACCAGCCCGCGTTCGAGGCCCTGCATGGCTTCGAGCGTCTTCTTCATGCCGTCGGCGTTGTTTTTCGTTTTGTACTGCGCGGTGATGCCGCGGCCGAGAAAAACATCGAAGATCTTGCCGACGCTGCGGACTTCGATCTGCTTCTCAGCGAGTTTGTCGAGCAACATGCCGGTCGGCGGAGGAACGGCGTAATCGTGCCGGTTCGCGGTGCGCTGAAAATGCCCGGGTTCGCCGTCAAACGGGCGGGCGATGACGCGACCCACTTCGTACGGACCGCGCAGAATCTCACGCGCAATTTCGCAGATGCGGTAGAGTTCCGGGATCGGAATCACAGCCTCATGCGCGGCGATCTGGAAGACGCTGTCGGCCGACGTGTAGACGATCGGCGAGCCGGTGCGCACATGCTCCGCGCCCAACTCTTTGATAATTTCGGTGCCCGACGCGGCCTTGTTGCCCAGTGTGGAACGGCCGATGCGGCGTTCGAACTCCTGCATGATTTGCGGCGGAAAACCGTGCGGGAAAAGCGGGAACGGCTTCGCCAGATGGATGCCGACCATCTCCCAGTGGCCGGTGGTCGTATCCTTGCCGGGCGAGCAAAGCGTGCAGCGTCCGTAGGCGCCTTCCGGATGTTCGGCGCACGGCAGTTCGGGGATGGGTTTCAGATTGCCCAGCCCGAGCGCGCAGAGATTCGGCAGGTGCAGACCGCGCTGCCTCGCGATATTGCCGAGCGTATCGCTGCCCACGTCGCTGTAGTCGGCGGCATCGGGCATAGCGCCCACGCCGACGCTATCGAGCACGATCCAGATAATGCGTTGGAACATCAAGACTTCAATTTACCGTGCGTGATACCGTGTAAGGCGGGCGAGGGGTTTCTATGGTCAACGTCAGCGTTCTCTATCCGGGCAAGGCGGGCAGCCGGTTCGACGAAGAATACTATTTCAACGAGCATATTCCGATGGTTTCCCGCCTCCTGGGAACGGCGCTTCAGGCTGTGTCCGTGGAGACCGGAGTCAGCGGGGCTATGCCGAATCAGCCGGCGCCCTTTGTCCTCATGTGCCACCTGGTTTTCGAATCGGTCGCAGCGTTCTATGCGGCATTCGTTCCGCACGCGGCAACAATCCAGGGCGACATCGCGAATTACACCGATATTGAGCCGGTCATTCAAATCGGCGAAATCAAGTTATCGCGATAGCCTGATTACAGCCATGCCCGGAATCGTCGTCGAAGATAATAGCCGGATGTCTCTGCGGATTCGCCCGGAAGAGAAAGCATTGCTGCTCCCGGCCGTGGAGCTGAACCATACCGATCTGACGGATATCGTGGTTCGCCACGCCGTGCGCGCTGCGCGGAGCGTCATACGCGAAGCCGATACTGTACATCTCTCCGAACGGGACAGTTTGCGAGTTCTGGATTTGCTGGAGAATCCCCTGCACCGAACGTGAAGTTGCTTGCCGCCGCCCGGCGCTCTACCAATTCCAAATCGGCCCAGGAAGCGAATGAAGGGTACGGGGAACCGATCGGCAAGCGGCATGGTGGCGAGGCTTTCGACTGCGGAGAGGAGGCGTTGAACGAATTCCTGCGCCGCTACGCCCGCAAGAGCCATGAACGGGGCGGCGCGAAGACGTACCTCGCGATTGCCAACGCCGACAATCAGACCGTGGTTGGTTTCTATATATAGCCTGAGCCCGGCGTCGGTCGACTTTGCCCGGACTCCGGACGTCGTGAAGCGAGGACTGGCACGCCACGATGTGCCGGTCCTTCGGCGGGCGCGTCTGGCTGCCGATCGCAAAGCGCAGGGGCAGGGGTCGGGCGGAGTCGCGCTTGTCATCGACGCGAAGAATGAGAGAGCGGCGCGATGGTATGTCAGTTACGGTGCGGTACCAATGGTGGACGCGCCGCTGACTCTTCTGCTGCCGCTTGCGACGATTGATGTTGCACTGAAGTAGGCGGGGAATCTGCGATAAGGGCTGGTTCAGGTGGAACCTGCGCCGAACCAATCCGACGATATGAGAGGTATCATGACGTTATGGCGGTCACTAGTGCTGTTCTGAGCGTCGACGAGTTCGCTCGTCTGCCCCGGCCTCCCGGTGGAATGCGCCAGGAACTGCACCACGGAGAGTTAGTCGAGTTGCCGCCAGTCAAGAAGCTGCATACGAAGCTTCAGAAACGCCTGGTGAGCTTATTGGAAACCACGCTCGACCGGGCCCAATTCGGCGTGGACAAGCAGTTTCCATTTCGTCCCGCGCCCGAGTATGAGGTATGGATCGCGGACGTGGCGCTCTTCAGCCTTGCGCTGTGGGAACAGACTCCGGATGATGCCTACTTCCGTGGGGTGCCGACCATTGTCGTTGAGGTTTTGTCACCGTCGAACAGCGCTTCCGAGATGATCGAGCGCGAAGAGATCTGCCTCCGCCACGGCGGCCAGGAATTCTGGCTGATGGATCCCCGGCGCGCGAGCGTTAAAGTGATTCGTGCCGGCGGGTACTCGAACGTCTACGATTCGACGGCAGCGATTGAGTCACGGGCGCTGGGCGGATCGCTTGCGGTTCGGGATATTTTCGCCCCCTGAACGCCATTGGGCACCGCGCCCTGCCTCGCGCTAAACTATAAAGATCCGTGCAGACCAGACGCCATTTCATCGGCAACGTGGCTACGGGGCTGGCTGGCAGCCTCGCCACCAGCCGCGCGCTCGGCGCCAATAACCGAATTCGCATCGGTGTCATCGGCATGGGCGAGCGCGGCGTGCAACTCGCGCGCGAAGCTATTTCCTGTCCGAATACCGAGTTTGTGGCCGCCGCCGATGTCTACTCGCGCCGTCTCGACGAAGCGAAGAGCATGGCCGGCGGTGAAGCCTCGTTTACCGGCTACTCCGATTACCGCGCGCTGCTTGAAGACAAATCCATCGACGCCGTATTGATCGCGACCCCGCAGCATCTGCATGCCGAATGCTTTATCGCGGCCCTGGATGCAGGCAAGCACGTTTACCAGGAAAAGGCCATGGCGTTCACCGTGGATCACGCGAAACAGATGCGTGCGGCCCGTGAACGTGCGCCGCGCAGCGTAGTGCAGGTGGGGCATCAGGCCTGCTCATCGGGCCAGATCGCCGATGCCGCCAGTTATCTTTCGAGCGGCGCCGTGGGCCAGGTGACCGCGATCCACGCCCGCATGTATCGCAATACGCCAGCCGGCAAACCGCAGTGGACACGGCCGCTCTATCCCGATATGACTCCCGAAAACGTCGCCTGGGAGAATTTTCTCGGGCAGGCTCCGGCGCGCGATTTCGATCCCGACCGCCTGATCAACTGGCGTCTGTTCTGGGATTACTCCGGCGGTAACGTGCACGAAAACATGAGCCACCAGTTCGCGTTCTGGGGCAAGGCGATGTCGCTGGGCATTCCGGTGGCTGCCACGATGACGGGCGGCATCTACCTATGGAAAGACGGCCGCGAAGTGCCGGATACGATGACCGTGTCGCTGGAACTGCCCGAAGAGATTCTGTTCACGTGGAATTCCGGTTTCGGCAATAACTATCCGGGCGTGACCGAAGACGTGCTGGGGACGCATGGCACCATCGCCCGCGGCCAGCAGATTCGCTACGTGCCGCAGCGTGTGAATCGCCCGGCCGGCGCGGAACTGATGGGCCAGACGCCGACCGTACCCCGCGCGCACATGCAGGATTTTCTGAGCACCATCCGGAATGGTGGCGAGACGGCCTGTCCGTTTGAACTGGGCTATCGCGTCTCGGTGGCCTGCCATATGGCGGTTGAAAGCTATTTGCAGCAGAGGACCGTTCGCTGGGACGCGGTCAGCGAAGAGATCGTCTGACCGAAGAAGAGATCGTCTGATCGAAACTATTCTCATCGATGTTATGACGAAGACGTCTGCGGTTCAGCAGGCGGCCGGTTGCTGTATGGCAGGCTGTGCATTGGCAGGCGCCGCCTGGGCTGTACGCGGAAGATCGTCGTCTGTATTCGCTCCCTCGGTGTGGCGCGCGCGGGCTGGCAGCAAGTCGGTGGCGATTACGTTTGACGATGGCCCCGGCCCCGCGACGCCGCGCTTTCTCGAAACGCTGGCGGAGTTTCGTATACCGGCTACTTTTTTTCAGATTGGCCTCAATGTACTTCGGCATCCCGGAATTGCGCGTGAGGTGCGCGCCCAGGGCCATGAGATCGGCAATCATTCTCATAGCCATCTGAATTTCGCCCTGAAATCGGCGGGTCTGATTGAAAACGATTTCACCCGTGCGCAATCGGCGATTGGCGATGCGACCGGCTTTACGCCGGTGCTGATGCGCGCGCCCTACGGAGTGCGCTGGTTTGGATTTCGCTGTATGCAGGCTAAACTGGGCCTCCGGGGAGTCATGTGGTCGGTGATCGGTCTCGACTGGAAACTTCCGGCGACGGCCATTGCCGAACGCGTTCTCTCGCGTGTTAAAGACGGCGGAATCATTTGCCTGCACGATGGACGGGGCACGACCGAAAGCCCCGATGTCTCGCCTGCGCTCGAAGCGGTACGCCGCATTGTTCCCGCACTGCTTGAGGCAGGATATCATTTTGAAACGGTCTCTCAACTGCTATGTCACCAGATTTGACGAATCCCGAGGAAGTCTCAACCCGCGTACTTCGCATCATTGCCGATAACCAGCGCAAGGACGTTTCACTGGTCACCATCGACAGCAGCTTTGAAGAGCTGGGCATCGACTCGATGGATGCCGTCAACATCGTGTTCGCTCTGGAAAACGAGTTCAATATCAATGTGCCGGACGAGGAGATGAAGAATATCCGCTCCGTTCGCGACATCGTGGAAGGCGTCCAGAAACTGGTAGCCGCGGGTCCGCCCACAGGTCCCGAAAAGGCCGCCGCCTGATGCATCGGGCCGTGGTTACGGGGATTGGCGTGATCTGCGCCGTCGGACGCAACCTGACGGAATTCGAACAGGCCCTGCGCGAGGGTCGCGACGGACGCGTGCCCATGCATAGTCCGGACCCGAATGCGGAGCCCTGGGATCTGCGCTTCACGCATGCCGCGCAGATCCACGATTACGTCGCGACCGATCATTTTGCGCCCAAGGAAGCCGACATGCTCGACCGTTTCGCGCAGTTGGCGGTAGTCGCTTCGCGCGAAGCCGTGAAGCAAAGCGGCATCGAGTGGACGCCGGAACTGCGTGAGACCACCGCGATCGTGACGGGCTCGTGCATTGGCGGCCAGACTACGGAAGACCGCGGCTTCGTGGAGGTTTACAAGCGCGGGCGTCCGCGTCCGCATCCCATGACCATTCCGAAGACCATGGCCAATGCGGGCGCGAGCGGAATTTCGATGGAACTCGGCATTACGGGGCCGGCGTTTACGGTTGCCACCGCCTGTGCGTCGTCGGCGCACGCGATTGGACTGGCTTCGGGCATGGTGCGTTCCGGGATGTGCGATGTGGTGATTGCGGGCGGCAGCGAAGCCACGTTCAGCCCTGGCATTCTGATGGCGTGGGAGTCGATGCGCGTGGTATCGCCCACGGTGTGCCGGCCGTTCTCGCGCGATCGCAATGGCATGATGCTGGGCGAAGGCGGCGCGATCATGGTGATCGAATCGCTTGAACACGCCGAGGCGCGAGGCGCGAAACCGCTGGCGGAGATTGCCGGCGTGGGTATGTCGAGCGATGCGCATCATGTGACGCAGCCATCGGCCGAAGGCGCGGCGCGCGCGATTACGCGGGCGCTGAAAGATGCGGGCATTGGGCCGGAGCAGGTGGGCTACGTCAACGCTCACGGCACCGGCACCACGGTCAACGATGCCACGGAAACGCGGGCACTGCATCAGGCGTTCGGCGATCATGCGGCGCGGCTGGCGGTATCGTCGACGAAATCGATGCACGGACACACGCTGGGCGCGGCGGGTGCGATCGAATCGGCGGCTGCGATACTGGCGCTGCGCAACGGCTTTCTCCCGCCGACGATTCACTATAATGAGCGCGACCCGGAGTGCGATCTGGATTATGTACCGAACCAGGTGCGGGCATGGGATGGCGAGTACGCCATGTCGAATTCGTTCGCGTTTGGCGGGCTGAATGCGGTGCTGGTTTTGCGGCGGTTGTAGCTCGGGCGCAACCATATTAATCAGCCGCCGCGCGGCCTGGACAAATCTCTCGTGACTCTTACAGTGGCCTGAACTCAGCACCCCAAGGTTCGAAACGTTGCCCAAGACTAATCAAAATTCCTTCGCTTTGTGCCCGAACGTCAAGATAACCATCATGACTCACATGGCAAAGAAATCTCCCTGAAAGCGGCGCAATTTACACGTCCCAGCCAAATAGACTGCATTCAGGACGAGCAATACCGCGACAGATGACTCCTCCGCGTCGACAAGTAGCCCTTGGGCGTTGGACGGCTGACCATAGCTCTTTAAGACGGCAGAAAATGTCAGCCAAGCCAAGTCCTCGGTTATGTCGTACCAGATCCCCCACTCGCGGATCCAGAAAACATACGCTCGGTCCCGTTCCGAAAGATCTTCTTCGCCATCGTCCGACTCACGCGGTCAGTAGAGTAACTCGCCGTGCTTGACTCCGGAGAACTGTACGCAAGGGACAGAATCCTATCAACCACGGCAGACATTTTGCATTGAGCGGCCCCTTCGAGAACCCATTCGGTAGTTATGATAAGCACGGTGTTATGGTAGCCTCTCCAGGCTGCGCGGAGTAGCGGCAGGAATACCTTAAATTCAACGCGTCTTCGCCGGTTTATCCGGGAAAGCCCAGGTTTCCGGATCGGCGGGCGGCTTGAATTCTTCCGTGCTGAAGACCCGGAAACTCTCGCCCGGCGGTGCGATCTTCAGCACCAGCGCCACGTGAAACTTCAGCCCCTGAAAATACGGCACACGGATACTGTGGATGCCACCCGGCAGCTGCGTCGTGCCCTTCAGCGTCACCGGGGCATGCAGGCCGCCATTATCGATCACGAGCTTATCGTCGATATAGAGCATCGACCCATCGTCCGATGTCAGCTCCCACCGGTATTCGCCGGGTTTGCCAATCCAGAACTTGCCCGTATAATTGATCGCAAACCACTCCAGCCGCTTCGTGATGCCGGGAAAGCCCAGCTTGTAATCCTGCGGCGGCACGTTCAGCGAAGACGTGTAAATCGTACCTCGCGGCTTGTCTTTTTCCAGTTCCGTGAGATTTTTCGCGGAGTGCGAGATATAGTAAATGACACCTTTGAGACCCGACGGAATCACCACCGTGGTGCCGAAAACGTAGACCGGTTCCTGCGTCTGATCCGCATCCTGCGCCACGCCTGTAACGGCTATCAAACTGAACACAAGCGTCAGCGGCAATAAGGACCGGCAGGTCAATTGGGTTTGGGCGCCTTCGCTGGAACCATCTCCACGCGCAATGCCACCAGATTCATGCGGAGGTCCCGCTCCGCGTCCACCGTCACCGCATCGCCATCGTGAAATTCCGACGCCTTCGATTTCTTACCATCGCGAATGAATTTCGTGGAACCGGTGACGAACATACGCATGTTGCGGTCGGGTCCGATTTCGATAATCACGTGCCCGCTTTCGATGCCACGGTAGACGCCGGTAAAGGTCGCGGGGACCGACGGCGGGGCCTGCAATAATGCGAACAGAACTGCTACGGATGCCAGTAGATTCATTTGCCGTTTTTCTTATCTGCTTTATTATCCCCCTTCTGGTTGCCAGACTTACCATCCAGTCCCTTAATCTCCGGGATGCCCAGATTACCGCTGAGCTTTTCCAGATCGGCGGGCGCGATGGAGCCATCGATATAGACAACGGTCAGCGAAGTCGGTTCCGTGGACACCACTGCCAGACCTCCGAGCTTCGTATTATTCGCCGTGGGCAGGACGAAGACCTGGGTCCACTCCTTGTCTTCCTTCACTTCCACGATCGCCGTCCATTTCGGCTGCTTCAGGTAAGCCCGCAGCGCCGCAACATCGGATTCGGCATACTGGCCAGGCTTGTCGAATTCAAAAGACCGGACGTAGACGCCCTTCAGATTGGCGACAAGCGACTTCAGCGAAGCGGCATCCTTATCGTTATCGCTGCCCAGAAATCCCGCAGCCAGTTTGAGCATGTCTCCGTTCAGCGTCACGTTGGTGGATGACTTCGCCACGGCGGCCAGCTTATCGAGCGTATGGAAGTCGAAATCCTGCGCGAGAAGGACGGGTCCGATGGAAAACAGCAGGCCGGTAATCAATATGGTCTTCATTGGATATTCCTCGTATTCCGTCGAACTTCGTCCCTCGCGTGCCGGAGCTGATCGCGTGTAATCGCGAGCGCCGTCAGCAGATCCCGCTTCGCCTTCAAACCCTTCGCCTCTTCACGATGCTGGTAATCGAGTACGACGGCGGGTATGATCGCCACCGCCATAAGTGCCGCAGCCAGCGCCAGCGTGAAGGGCGGTCGCAGCCACGATTTCTTCGCCCCGGAAATCGACTCGGGCTGACGCGCTTTCGCCAGTACTTTCGCCGCGAAATCCGGCGGCGCAGCCTTTCTGCGCAACGATGCGCGCAGGGCTTTTTCCATCTCGTCGTCAGTATTCCAGCTCATAAGCTTCCCCGCCCTTCTTCATATGGGCAATCCCACGTTTCTCCAGCCGCCCGCGCAGCAGAGCCAGCGACCGGTGCAGATGGCTTTTCACCGTGCTCACGGGCATCTCCAGCAGTTCCGCAATCTCGGCGGGCAGCAGGTCTTCCTGATAGCGCAGAACCACCACCATGCGCGCCTTCTCCGGCAACTCGCCCACCAGATCGCGCAGCCTGTCCTGCATCATCAGGTCCGGCATCGCCCCATCCGCCGAGGCCGGCTCGGGAACATCGTCCAGTCCGATGGCGGGCCGAAAACGCCGCTTGCGTAACTCGTCGATGGAACGATGACAGATGGCGCGGCGCAGCCACGAACACGCATGCGCCGCGTCTTCGAACTGCTCCAGTTGCCGGTAGCATTGCAGGAAAACGTCCTGCGCCAGTTCTTCCGCTACTTCGCGATTGCGCAGGAAACGCAGCGCGACGCTGAACACCATCGACTGATTCGCCGCGACAATGTCCGCGAAATTAATCTCCACACTGGTTATTACGGCCCACGGCCACGGGAGTTGGCAGATGAGCGAGGATAAATCCGAGCGCCACTTCATCCACCCAGAAGCGCGGCGCGCGTTTCGAGATGAAGCCCAGATGCCCGCCGTATTCGGTCGCGAGCAAAGTGATGTCCGGATTCGCCGCAATCGCCGGGTGGCCGAAAATCCCGAACGGGATAAAGGAGTCGTCCTTCGCCTGAATCAGCAGCGTGGGTACGCGTATGTCGGCGAGGAAATTCTGCGCCGATTGCGTCCCGTAATAGTGGGCCGCGCCGTCAAAGCCGAACGACGGCGCAGTAACGCGGTCGTCGATTTCCCAAAGCGTGTTGCAGCCGGCGAGATCGGCCTTTGTGTAGCGGCCTGTGGCGATCAGCCGCTCCTTCATACGGTTGAGAAAGCGCTTCTCATAGAGCGCATTATCCGGCTCGCCGATACGTCGCGCCGACGCGGCCAGATCGATGGGCGTGGAGATCGCGCAGACGCCGTGGATCAGGTCCGTCTCACCCTCTTCACCCGCGAACTTGAGCGAAACATTGCCGCCGAGCGAGAAGCCGATCAGAAAGACCGGCAGGCCCCTTGTGGGGCTTAAGTGGACATCGTTCTCGGCCTTCAGTTGTGTCAGGAACGAGCGCAGATCGGACGTGAGGCCGGCGTGATAGAGCGTCCTACAGAGGTGCTCTGTGCCGCCGCACGTCCGCATATGAAGACGGTGCACGATAAAACCGGCCGTCAGCGCCTGCCAGGCCATGCTGCGGTTGTAGCCGGAATCACCGGAGCCTTCGAGGCCATGCAGCAGGACAATGTGGCCAACCGCCGCCTTCACAGGACGCTGCGTGACGACCAGAACCTGGGTATCGGGGTCTGTGCGGACAAGGCGGCGATCTTCCGGAAACGAGGCAAAATCATACCCGCGCGGCCAGAAGTTGCCGAGAATGGTGAGGAGGTGGGGATTACGTACTATCGGTTCAAAAGGCCGCATGGTTGCGATAGGAGCCCGAACTCCCATTGTCGCAGCCATGCGGCCTTTTCGATTACATGATGTCGGTATCTTCGCGAACCAGGGGACGCGCCGCGCCTTCTTTGCGGTTCAGGTCGTCGGCCAGAATCACGGCCTCGGCCAGATCCCGCATCGAGCGCCGCAACCGCCGGCTTTCGTTGCGCAGCCGCAGATAAGCTTCTTCTTCCGTCAGGCTGTGCTTGAACTGCAGGATGCCCTTGGCGCGTTCAATCAGCTTGCGCGCTTCAAGCGTGCGCTTCATGTCCAGCGTTTCCGACATCAGCCGCGCGTTCTTGATCGCGATCGCCGCCTGCCCCGCGACTACGGTCACGAACCCGACCTCTTCATCGGAAAACGTGCGCGCCTCGCGGGTATAGATGTTGATCGACCCAATGACCTTGCCCATCGAGAGCAGCGGCGCCGCCAGACCCGACGACAGGCCGGACTTGCGTGCCAGTTCCGGATAACGGAACTGCTTCTCCGCGTGGATATCGCGAATGATGACTGGCTGGCCGTCGCGAATCACGGCCTCGATCAGCGAACCTTCCATGCGGATCGGCATGCGATGCATGTAATCGGGCGATGAACAGCGAGCCGCGCTCACCGTCAGTTCCTTCTTCTCTTCGTCCACCAGCAGAATCGAGCAAACCGCGGAATCCAGCGTCTCCGCCACCATCTCGGAGATCGCCTGGAGAATGCGCTCCAGATAGCTGTCCGCGGAAATGGTCTGCGCAACGGCCGCCAGCGTCTCCATGCGCTTCACCGCGCTCAGCGACTGATCCGCCAGCTTGTGACGCCCGATCAGCCCACCCATCTGTTCGCCGATGAAGGTCACCAAAGCGACTTCGTCGGAAGAGTGCTGATGCGGTTCGCAGTGGTGCACGTTGATGACGCCGATGAGCTCTCCGCTGCTGACCAGCGGTACGGAAAGAAACGCTTCGTAGGTGTCTTCCTGCAGTGAACTAAAACTCTTGAAGCGCGCATCGGCGGAGGCGTTTTTGCCCAGCGCGACCACGGAGTTGTGTACTGCGACCCAACCCGTGATGCCTTCTCCCATCTTGAGCCGGACCTTGCCAATTTCCGCGTCATGCGGCAATTGCGAGGCTCGCAGCACTACTTCGTTGGTTGCGGTGTCGATCAGGTAGACAAGACACGCATCGGAATTGGTGACGTTCATTGCGAGACTGACCAGCTCTCGCAGAACCGCCTCCAGGTCCTGATCGGAACTCACTATGCTGCTGATCCGGTGCAGGAGGGTTACCTGACTACCAGTGGTTTCTGCCATTGTGGGTGCCATAGTCGTGAGGCCTTTTAAATGCGTCGGCGAAGCCACAACCGAGGGGCCTGAAACTCCAGTCTACGGGTCCATGGCGTGACGGGTCCAATTCAATTTTTGTATGGGTTGAATGCTTTAATTCGGTGACAGTTGGTAACTTTTATTTGCCCTGTTTTCTTATGGTTAGTCGGCCAGCGTAACATTTTCAGTACACCTCGGTCGGCAATTATTTAAAAGATTTGGAGACAGCACCCCCTTTAGCGGTAAGTCTTGTCGTCGAGATGGGTGAAATCTGCCCCGTCTTTCATGACTCCAATGGTCACGATTCCGAATGTGAAAACCTGCGTGCCTGGTTCGAGATGGCCCCCGATAACGTGGTCGGGCGTGGCAAGGCTGAGGTGGGCGTGAATCTTGCCGTCGATAATGTAGCCGTTCATGGAAATCATGTCGGCGGGCGCGGTGGGATCGGTTTCAAACATGTTCTTCGACGGCATGTCGCGGTTGCTAACCTGATGAAGCTGGTAGCCGCGGACGGAGCCCGCTCCCGCCAGAATGACCGCGTTTTTGATCTTCTGCTGCGCCACCATTTTCTCGATGCCCGCAAGCAGATCGGTGCCGAACTTGAAGCGCAGAATCACGATGCGGTCGAACTGCCCCTGGATCGCGTAGACGTCGGGAACGGAGTCGCTGTTCGGTTTGGTGTCGTCCACCGGATTGGTTGAGCGATTAGTTTGTTCGCGGCGAGTCTGCTGGCCAAACGCTATGGCGACGAGGAGGAGTAACAGGGCGATGCGCATAGGTTCATTATGCCGCCCCGAAGTTGTGTTACGCTCGGGTAATTATGCGTCCGGCGATCATCGTAGGCCTGTCGCTGCCGCTGGTCGGGACAGTTCCGGCACAGACGCCGCCGGACCTGAAGGCGGTACTGCTGAAGAAGGTCAGCGAGATCTGCAACGCGGCAACGCAATACGAATTCATCGGCGAGGCAACCTGCCGCGGAGGACTTCGTAACACCGCTCAGTCAGCTCAGTTGCTGGTCGCGTACACGGCACCAGATAAATACCGAATCATGACAGTTAGTCCGTGCCCTCGACCTGGCGTTGCCATGAACCAACCGATCATTGTCTTCGATGGCTCCCTCATCTGGACGTACTATCCACAGGTGAACCTTTATGACTCTCTTCCGATCAGCGCGCTTGAACCCGATGCGGAACGACATCTGAGCTATCTCAGGCCCGATACCGTCGACCACGAAACAATGTCGTCGGATCGCGACGCCGCTGGTTCGTCGACTGATTTCATCCGCGACGAAACGATCGGCATTAGGGGCACGAAAACCGGGTGTTACGTCGTCAGGGTAACGCCGAAGGATAACTCACTGGCGCAAACCTGGTGGATCGACAAAGCCACCTATCACGTCGTTCGCATCGACGATACTGAAATGAGCGTAGTGTTCACGGCCGTAAGCCTGAACGATCCACTACCCGACAAGCTCTTCAGATTCACACCTCCGCCGGGCGCTAAGAAGATGGAGCGGGATAAGTGAAGGCTGCGAATCTCAGGAGATCGGGTACGGGCACCTTATCCGGGCATCGCCAGCCTTTGCCGGAGGTGAAGTATGGACGACACGTCGGTTCCGGTTGAAACCGAGGATGACGTTCGGTGGAGGACGGATATCATCAACGCGATCATGCAGGATCAATGGGAGGACGCGGAGTTCCTTCTGCTGACCAGGCAGGGACGCATCGCAGAGGCCGAGATGCGCCTTTTCAGGGAGAGAGAAGCCGCAATCGAAGCGTGGAAACGGCGCTTCCAGGATCTGAGCAACGAGGAGTACGTCCGGCTGGTCTGGGACGTGCAACAGACAACATTCGGCTACGTAAAAAGTACGATCGTCGAATCGCAACTGGCAAGGCTTCGGAGGTTCCTCAATACCTTTATCAACGCCCTGGTGAAACTCGCGACCGCACTCCTGTTTGCCGCGATCGCCGCCATCGCTCACCAGTTCGTCGGCGCGAAGATCGACCGAGCGCTCAACACCTGGCTATGGCAGTACATTGCACTCGTTGTATTCATTCTCGCTTACAAGGCTGCCGAGAAACCTTTGGAAGGTTTCCTCGATAAAGGGGGCGCGGCCATTCGCCGCTGGGGTCTCCACGCAGAAGCGGAGCGCGCATATGTGAAAGGCATCATGATCGAGGGCGAAATTGCGAGCATTCGGGAATTTGGGAAACGAGCTACGTAAGGGCCTTCGATAGACTCGGTGAGGTATGCCACCCGAAGCCGCCCCACAATCCGGAATCGCCGATACCGCCCCCAAGCTTTTCGAGCTCACCGAAAACGTGCTGCTCGCCGATGTCTGGGAGCGGCCGGGACTTTCGAAGCGCGATCGCAGCCTGATCACCGTCAGTTCGCTCATTTCGCTGAACCGCACCGAGCAATTGCCGTTTCACCTCAATAAGGCGCTGGAAAACGGCGTGACGCGCGAGGAACTGATCGAAGCAATCACGCATCTGGCCTTCTATGCCGGCTGGCCGAATGCGATGTCCGCCGTGAGAATCGCGAAGGGACTACTTCGCTGAGATCTTCAGCATCACGATACCGTGCGTCGGCACTGTGGCCGTATAGCCATCGGGCGACAGGCTCACAGCCTGGTGCGCCCAGAGATCCCGCGCCTGGATCTTCTTTCCCGCGATCCCGAGACTCTTCCATGTCACATTCACCGCCGCCGCTGTCTCGCCGCGATTGATCAGCCCCACCGCTATCGAACCGTCGGCCAGGGTTCTTGCCCATATCGTCGGCGTCACCGCCCGCACGGGGTTCACGGCCTTGTCCTGATCCACCGCAATGACTTCGGTGTTCATCAGGATGCTCTTTGTCTCATCCGACATGGTACGCAGATCGTTGCCCGCCAGCAGCGGCGCGGCCAGCAGCGCCCAGACGCTCATGTGCAGCCGATACTCGTCGGCCGTCATGCCGCCGTTGCCGATTTCGAGCATATCGGGATCGTTAAAATGCCCCGCCTTCGCGTAAGCTGCGATCTCCAGTTGCGTGACCGCCTGCTGCGTGCCGAAGCCGATCAGATCGAGCGACGCCCAGTGATCGTTGATATCGCCAGTGGTTCGCCACAGATTGCCGCCCACCTTACCGCCCCATTGCCACACCGTATCGTGACCATACTGGCAGAGGCTATAAACGATCGGCCGGCCCGATTTCAGCAGCGCATCGCCCATCTTCTGATAGATCGCCTGCTCTTCATCGTCCTTGTATTCGTTGCGCGCGCCGCACCAGTCGTACTTCAGGTAATCGATGCCCCACGCCGCGTAGCTCTTTGCGTCCTGCTCTTCGTGACCGTAGCTGCCTTCGTACCCGGCGCAGGTCAGCGGACCGGGCGAAGAATAAATGCCGAGCTTCAGCCCCTTGGAATGCACGTAATCGGCCAGAGCCTTCATGTCCGGGAACTTGCGATTGGTCGTGATATTGCCGTTGGCGTCGCGCGACTGCCCTTCCCAGGTGTCGTCGATATTGATGTACTGGTATCCCGCCTTCGCCATGCCGCTCGAGACCATCGCGTCGGCCATGCCGCGCACATCCGCGTCGGTGATCTGCCCCTTGAAGCGATTCCAGCTGTTCCAGCCCATGGGCGGCGTGCGCGCCAGGCCGTTATCGGGAACATCGTGCAAAGCCGGCGGCGCGATGCGCGGCGGAGGCAGCGCCTCTTCCTTCGACGCGCGCCTGAGTTGACCGGGTGTCCGGCTGCCATTCGCGACGATTTGGCCAAGGAACTGGCCCGAAGCGTAAGTTCCTTCGAAGATGGTTCTGGCCGGCGCGCCGATGACGAAGCGCAGCGCCCCATTGTGCAGCGTGCCCTCAGCAATCGCCATCTCGCGCGAACCGCCGGGCTCGATCCTGCCAGTGATCGTTTCGCCTTCCTGCTTCAGTTCGAAGAAGGTCTCGCGCCAGGTGCCGTCGTTGTTCGCGGTTCTGGGAGCCTGAAAGTCCCAGTATCCGGTGACGCTGGTCTGCCCATATACCAGCCCGGCAGCGCCGCCAAATATCAGCAACGCCATCAGCAACACCAGACGTTTCATAAAATCACCCCATATCCGCATGAATCGCCACCGTCACGCGATCCGCCAGCCTCTGCACCTGCCCGTGTTCCGGGCCTTCCACCATCACGCGCAGCAGCGGCTCGGTACCCGAATAGCGCACCAGAATCCGGCCCGATCCATTCAGTTCCGCTTCACACGCCCGGATCTCATCCGTCACGCGCGGCAAATCTTCGAGCGGACGCCGCTCCTTCACCCGCACATTGACAAGCAACTGCGGATAAACGATCAACTCCGCGCTGAGTGCGTCGAGAGTTACGTTCGCGCGCGCCGCCGTTTCGAGCACCTTCAGGGCAGTCAGCATGCCATCGCCCGTGGTGGCGTATTCGCGAAAGATGATGTGCCCGGATTGCTCTCCGCCAAGCGCGGCTTCGCGACGGACCATTTCTTCGAGCACGTATTTATCGCCCACGGGAGTGCGCAGCATGGTAATTCCGAGCTTGCCCAGAGCCTTTTCAAGGCCGAGGTTGGACATCACGGTGGAGATAACCATGTTGCCCGGCAAATGCCCGTCGGCCTGCATGCGCTGCGCGGCGATCAGGAGCATTGCGTCGCCATCCACCACGCGGCCGGACGGCGCGATCAGCATGGCGCGATCGGCATCGCCATCGAAAGCCACACCGGCATCGGCGCCGCTTGCCAGAACCTGCGCGCGAAGAGTTTCCAGATGCAGCGCGCCGCAGTTCAGGTTGATATTGCGGCCATCGGGGTTATTGCTGATCGGCGTGACATTCGCGCCGGCTTCGCGGAATAGCTCCGGGGCCAGTGCCGACGCCGCGCCATTGCCGCAATCCATCACAATGTTCAGACCTGCGAGTGGCTGAGGTGAAGCGAGCGTGGTGAGCAGAAAGTCGAGATAGGCCCGCGGACTACGCGTGGGCACAAGCGGCGGCGCGGCATGATCTCCATCCGCTTCGGGCATGAGGCGAAAAATCGCTTCCTCCACCTCATGCTCTTCCGCATCGGGCAGCTTGAAGCCGGTACGCGCGAAGATTTTGATGCCGTTGTCTTCAAACGGATTGTGCGAAGCGGAAATCATCACACCCGCCGAGTAATTGCCGGTGCGCGTCAGCCAGGCTACGCCGGGCGTAGTCAGTACACCCGCGAATTCCACGCGGACGCCAGTGGCTAATCCACGAGCCAGCTGTGCGGCGATAGCCGGGCCGGATTCGCGCGTATCCATGCCAATCAAAACCGGCAAATGCGCCAGATTTTGATGTTGCAGATCCTCCGCCAGCGCTATGCCGAGCGCCGTTACCGTACGCGGATCGAGCGGCGAGACCCCCGCCCTGCCGCGGATGCCATCCGTTCCAAAGAGCTGTTTTGCCATGTTCAGTCGTTAGCGAATCTTTTCCAGACGAATCTTCACTGTAACGCGGGGCACACCCGTGAAGCGGATTTCCGAATCGTCGATATAGGCGGAAAGTTCCTGCTCGGAGTCGCCGGTCACGCGGGAAAGATCAAAGGGATCGGTGACAGCCGTCCGCGCCCCGGCGACATGGCTCTCCGGCCCGATGATGGCGAGCGTGGGCGGATCCACCGTGACGGCCCGGACAGCCATACCGCGCGGCGGAATGCCTGAGTACGTCACTTCCACGTGCAGTTTACCCGTCACCTGGCGTTCGAAATCGAAGCGTAGCTGCTGCGGTATCACGCGCACCAGAGTGACGCCGCGCGGCGGCCGGACTTCGGCGGCGCCGAGCGTGAACGTGCGCTGCCCGGCAGCGTGGACGCTGGCGAAATCGATGATGGCAGCCACGTGCGATTCCTGCATTTCACGCAGACGGCTGGTCGGGCCGCGGGCCTCGACGGCAATCGAGTCGACGGTTTTGGAACTGATCACCAGATCCCGCGGATAGTTCTTGTAATCGACAGGCACCGAGACAATGGTGGCCAGCTCGGGCTCGCTCGCCAGATTGAACCAGAGCCCAAAAGCCGCGAACAGAGCGAGCAGCTTGAGTCCGAAATTATGCGTGACCAGTGCCCGCATAGTACTCGCCGTCATCTGCCGACCTTTTCGTCTTCCTGCATCACGGCAACATCGCGAACCTGGGGCGGCAGCGAGGCGGGTCGCGCGATCACGCCTTTAAATCCGAAGTGGCGCCGGATGCGCTCTTCCACGCGCTCCATGGTCACGTCGGCTTCGAGTTCACCGCCGGTCGCGACGGAGATAGCGCCCGTTTCTTCGCTGACGATCAGAGCCAGCGCGTCGGATTCTTCCGTGATGCCAAGACCGGCGCGATGCCGTGTGCCGAGACGGCTGGAAATTTCCGGCCGTACGCTGAGCGGCAGGAAACAGGCCGCCGCCGCAATGCGATCCTTCTGCACGATCACGGCGCCATCATGCAAGGCGGTGCCGGGCATGAAGATGGAGAGCAGCAGATCGCGGGAGACATGAGCGTCCAGACGTACGCCGCTTTCCACGAAGGTGCGCAATCCGATATCGCGTTCGAGCACGATGAGCGCGCCAGATTTTTCGCGCGCCAGCACGGCGATGGCGAGCAGAATTTCGTCCGTGGATTCCGGCGCATGGTAGCCGCCGAGCAGGCGCTTCCGGCCCAGCCTGCCGAGCGTGCGGCGGATTTCCTGCTGGAATAAAACGATGATGGCAATCGCCGTATAGGGAGCCAGTGACGACAGCATGGAACGCAGCGTCTCCAGCCCCAGTTGCACGGCGATCTGATAAATGATGACCACCGTCAGGACGCCGGCGAGAATATGCGCGGCGCGGGTTCCCCGAACGATCTGGAGCAGCTGGTAAAGCACCAGCGCGACAGCGAGGATATCCAGCACAGCCGTAAGGCTGAGGTGTGGCAAACCGAAACTGATCAACGCCGGGAACATGACCGCTCATCCTATTGTAACGACAGGAAAAACGCCGTTTATGCCGCCAGTTTCATCACCAGCAGCGTCATATCGTCATACTGTTTTGCCGCGCCGGTGAAAGCGTCGGCACGGCGGAAAATGCCTTCGACCAGCGCCTTCGACCCCTCCTGCGCCACGGCCCTGGCGGCGGCGATAAAGCGGTCTTCCTCCCACTCTTCATCCTGTTCGTTCATGGCCTCGCTGATGCCATCGGTATAGCCGACGAAAATATCGCCCGGCTGTAGCTGGCAGGAATCCATGGTGTAGCCGACCTCGGGGAGCAGACCCACCACCGGCCCGCAGGCTTCGAGGCGGATGATCTGGGAGCCGCGCAGAATCACCGGCGGATTGTGGCCCGCGTTCACATAGGAAAGAAGCTTCGTCTTCGGATCGAATTCCGCGTAAAAAAACGTGGCATAGCGGTTGCTCTGCGAGGCATCGTAGACCAGCTTGTTCACGTTGAGCATCAGCGTGGCCAGATCGCCTATGCCCGCCATGGTTTGCCCGCGCAGCGAGGCCTGCAGGCTGGCCATCAGCAGCGCCGCGGCAATACCTTTGCCCGAAACGTCGCCGATGGCAACGCCGAGCCTGCCATCCGGCAGTTCGATGAAATCGTAGTAGTCGCCGCCCACGCCGCGGGCCGGGCGGCAATAGCCCCAGCAATCCACGCCTGGAATTCGCGGAAATGTCTGGGGGAAAAGCCGCTCCTGCACTTCGCGGGCGATTTCCAGTTCGCGATTCATCACCTCGCGATGCGCTGCCTCATCGGCCAGAGAAGAGAGCAGGCGCATGTTTTCGAGAGCCATGCCCATCTGCCAGGCGATGGCCTGCAGTAACCGCATATCCGTTTTCGAATAGGGAGCTTCGGACTTCTTCGGGCCGAGGCTCATGATCCCGATGATTTCCCGATTCTCATTGCTGCGTCCCCGCAGGACAAGCAGGAGTTCGGAGCGCATGAAATCCAGGGTCTGCAGTTCCCTGGCGTCGAGCGAGCGGATCCACGGCTGTGGTTTGTCGAAGTAGACTTCGAGCGGCGCCTCCTGAGCGCCCGGCACCGCCAGAATGTGGCTGTTTGCCGCGATGTCCATCGGTTCACCCATCCGGGTGGAGAAGCGCGTTCTGAAAACGCCGCCATCGCGCACCAGAATCACGATGTCGGGCACGTGGAGGGTATCGGATATTTTGCGCGCCACTTTTTCGAGCAGCGGATCTATCTCCATATAGCGGCCCGCTTCGACGGCCAGTTCGCTCAGAACGGTCTCCGCATCGTAGGCTTCGCGGAAGAATTTGCGGTCCACCCAGCTGGAGGCCTTGCTAGCCACACGCTGCCGGAACAGCACGATCGCCGCGATGCCGATGCCGCCGGTGACCCAGACCGAAGAACTCCGGGCGTGAGTAACAGCCAGAGTCACGAGAGTGGAAACGATGCCCACCCGCAGCAACCAAACCCCGGCCTTCGCGATTCCATACTGCACGCTCTGACGAATCACGAACCGCAGATCCATGGCGCGCTGGACTACAATCACGTACGCGAGCGTGATCGGGAACAGGGCCATAAGGCCCAGGGACAAGACCTGAATGGGCCAGGCTACAAATGCGAAAAGGTCAACGTCCCTGGCGAGCGCATACAGCACCACAAGAAACATGGGAGCAAATGCCACCTCGGCGCCTGTCAGCAGAATCCTCAGCCGGCGGCGATCGTCCGGGCTTGTTTCCATGCGCATCTTCGCTCCAATAACCGCAAAGAACACACTCACCGCGACCATCTGGAGAACGAAATGGGCAAAGTAGCTCTCAACGAAAATCGCACGAAGCAAAATGGCGGCGTTCACGTCGTGATTCCAGATCCATGTAATTGTCCAGAAGGTCAGTTCCACCGAGAGTGAAGGCACAATAACCAGGTACTTGAGCCAGGGCCGGCGCAGGTCCGGGGCGAAGCGCGAGGGGAAATGGATGGCGAACAGCATCATCCAGACGGACCACGTCGCCATGCCAAATACATCCCAGAAAAAAGTCAGGTCGGGCCAGGGGCTGTACCAGTCCGAACGGCCCACCAGGGCGCTGAAGCCCATCAGGAGCAACAGGAGCAACCAGGCATTCCTGTCGCGCGGGCGGATAAATGCCACCAGAAAACCCAAGCCCAGGCAAACGAGAGGGATCAGGACGTCGAGACACAGATTCAGGCCGATCTGGGAGACCGCCCGATAGTTCCCAACCTGACTTCCGATGGTAACGTCCTTCTCTATCGCAACGCCGGAAGGCTGGCTTAAAACCAGGTGTATTTTGTCGCCCGGATGGCCCCGGTAAACGGCGTCGTAAAACTGTCTGGCAGCTTTGAAGGGGCGGCCATCGATGGAGAGGATTTCGTCCCGATGGAGCGGACCGGTTCCAATAGTGCGCGTTGCGCTCGTAATTTCAAATGGCAGGGACGGAAAATCCGCCGGGTGACGCATGACTTCGAACAGATACGTCAGATTACTGGCCTGGTATGCACCGGCGCACACGAGCAGCAACGCCAGAACCACATATTGTCGCCACGCGCTGGTCATTGGTTGTCAATTATCACACGCTGCGGAAGACAACTCGCCGCCTATGCCGACAGTTTCATCACGAGCAACGTCATATCGTCGTATTGTTTCGCCGCTCCCGTAAAGGCATCGGCGCGCTCGAAAATACCTTCGATCATCTCCTTCGACGCGCACCGGGAACAGGCCCTTCCGGCGGCGATGAAGCGGTCTTCCTCCCACTCTTCATCCCGCTCGTTCATCGCTTCGCTGATTCCATCCGTATAGCCGATAAAGATGTCGCCCGGCTGCATATGGCACACTTCCATCGTGTAGCCGACCACCGGAAGCAGCCCGACTACCGGGCCGCAGGCCTCCAGCCGGACGATTTCTTCGCCGCGCAGGATTACGGGAGGGTTGTGGCCCGCGTTGACGAACGAAAAGCTCTTCGAGGAAGGATCGAATTCTCCGTAAAAGAACGTGGCGTAGCGGTTGCTCTGAGACGCATCGTAGACCATTTTGTTCACGTTCCGCATGAGCGTGGCAAGATCATGAACATTCGCCATCGTCTGCCCCCGCAGCGAAGCCTGCAGACTCGCCATCAGAAGCGCAGCGGCAATCCCCTTGCCTGAAACGTCTCCGATGGCGATGCCGAGCCTGCCATCGGGCAGTTCGATGAAGTCGTAATAGTCGCCGCCTACGCCGCGAGCCGGCCGGCAGTAGCCGAAGCAATCGACACCGGCGATCTTCGGAAACTTCTGCGGAAAGAGCCGCTCCTGCACTTCGCGGGCGATTTCCAATTCGCGATTCATCGACTCCAGGCGCGCGGCCTCACCGGCAAGCGACGCGGCGAGACGGCTGTTCTCCAGTGCCCAGCCCATCTGAACGGCAATTGCCTGGAGCAGGCGGATATCGGTCGCCGAATAGGGCTCTTCCGATTTCTTCGGCCCCAGACTCATGATCCCGATAATCTGTCCGCCTTCGCTGCCGCGTCCGCGCAACGCCAGCAGGAGTTCGGAGCGCATATGGCGCAGCGCCTGGAGTTCGCCGGAACTGAGCGCGCGAATCCATGGTTCGGGCCTGTCCAGGTAAACCTGGAGTGGAATAACATGTTCACCCGGCGCTTCCAGAATGTGACTGCCGGCCGCGATGTCGATATGTGGCCCCGGCTGCGTGGAATAACGCGTTCGATAAATATTGGCGTCGCGCACCAGAATCACGATATCGGGGACATGCAGCGTGTCCGAGATGCGCTGAGCCACCTTCTCCAGCAGCGGATCGATCTCAATATAACGGCCCGCTTCCACGGCGAGTTCCGTGAGCACCGTCTCGGCGTCGTAGGCTTCGCGAAAGAACCTGCGGTCCACCCAACTGGACGCCTGTGTCGCAACGCGCTGGCGGAAAACCACAAAGCCGAACAGCCCGATCCCCGCCGTCTCCGCGATAGCGGCCGGCGACCAGCCACGGGCCCTGCTCGCCAGCATGTTGACGAACACCACGATCAGGATAATTCGAAATGCGCGCACGGCAATTTTCGCGATGCCGTACTGGACGCTTTGACGGATCACAAAGCTGAGATCCATGGCGCGTTCGACGACAATCACGTATGCCAGGCTGACCGGAAACAGCGCCATCATGAAGAATGCGAACGCCTGGATGGGCCATGGAACGCCGACCAGCACGTCCTGCCGTGTGAACACGGCATAGAGAACCACAGGAAACATCGGGGCGAGACTGATGGCCGCTCCCATTCTGAGAATCCTGAGGCGGCGGCGATCATCCGGCGATTGTTCCGTACCCGCCTTCATGCCCAGCACGGCAAAAAACCCCGCCAGAGCCACCATCTGGATCACGAGGTTGGCGTGGGAGATAGTGACCAGAAGGTCTCTGTATTGCCGGGCGGCATCGATGTCGCGAGCATAGATCCAGAGAATTCCCCAAAGAATCACTTCCGCCCCGATCGCGGGAATTAGAAACAGATACTTGGCCCAGGGAAAGCGGCGGTCGGGAGCGAACCGGCCGGGGAAATATATCGCAAACAACAGCATCGAAACGCCCCAAATGGAGTTGCAGAAGGCAATCCAGAGGAATTGAAGATCGGGGAGCGAACTCTGCCAGTCGGAGTTACTGCCGAGCAATCCGCTGAAGCCGATCAGCACAAACAGCAGCAGCCAGGCGTTCCCGTCGCGGGGACGAATGAAGGCCGCCATGAACCCAAGCGAGAGGCACACCAGCGGTACGAAAACGGCGAGACAAAGGGTGAGCGCGATGTCGCCGGCAGATCCGAAGTTCGAGACCTGACTGCCGATGAGGGCTGTTTGTTCGACCACGCGGCCCGAAGGCATGCGGAGGACGAGTTGCATTTTGTCGCCAGGCCTCGAGTGCGCTACGATGTCGTCGAACTGCCTTTTCGCGGTAAACGGACGGCCATTGATGGAAAGGATCTGGTCGCCGTAAAGAGGTCCGCTGCCGATGGCGCGTGTGGCGTTCATGATCGAAAACGGCGCGGCGGGAACTTCCGCGGGATGACGCATGGTGCTAAAGATGTAGACGACGTTGCCGCCCGCGAAGAACGCTGCGAAGATCAGGAGCAGGGCCAGAGCGGAGTATTGTCGCCACGCATGGGTCATCGGTTGTCAATTATTACACGCGGCGGCCCGGTTCTGCGGGGTTTCGAACGCTATAGTGGAATTTCCTCTCTGCAATGCCATTCGCATCCATTCCTGAAGCAATCGAAGAGATCCGCGCCGGCCGCATGCTGGTGGTGGTCGACGACGAAGACCGTGAAAATGAAGGCGATTTGACCATCGCCGCCGTAAAAGTGACGCCGGACATCATCAATTTCATGGCCACGCACGGTCGCGGCCTGATTTGCCTGACGCTGACGCCGGAACGCTGCGACGAACTGCGACTGCCGCTGATGTCGCCCAACAACACATCCAACTTCGGGACGGCGTTCTGCGAGGCCATTGATGCGCGGGAGGGCGTGAGTACCGGGATATCGGCGGCCGACCGGACAAAGACGATTCTCGCCTGCGTGGACCCCGCGACGAGGCCGAACGATCTGGCGCGGCCTGGCCATGTATTTCCGCTGCGGGCACGGGAAGGCGGCGTGTTGGTGCGCGCGGGGCAGACGGAAGCGTCGGTGGATTTGGCGCGCATGGCGGGACTGCATCCTTCGGGCGTGATCTGCGAAATCATGAACGAAGACGGCACCATGGCGCGCGTGCCGCAGCTGCGCGAGTTTTGTCTGCGCCATGGCGTGAAGATGATCTCGGTGGCGGAACTGATACGATTCCGGCTGAAGAACGAACACTGCGTGCATCGCCGCGGGGAAGGCAGTATCCGGACGCCGTTCGGCGATTTCCGGACCATTCTTTATACCAGCGATCTGAGCCCGGAATCGCATCTGGCGCTGGTGCGCGGCAACATCGTGGGCAAAAGTAATGTGCTGGTGCGGATGCATTCGCACTGCGCGTACGGCAATCTGTTCGGGGCATCGCCGTGCGATTGTCAGGAACTGGTGCGCGGATCGCTTAAGCGGATCGCCGAAGAAGGGGAAGGCGCGCTGGTTTATCTGCATCCGACGGCGCTTGGATTGCGCGTGGAAGATGGCAGACTGGTGGGGCATGACCGGCATATTTCGCAGCCGCCGCAGCAGCATGAGGTTGGGATTGGCGCACAGATTCTTTCGGATCTGGGACTGCGTACGATTCGTCTGCTGACCAATCATCCACGGCGGATTGTGGCGCTGGAGGGGTTCGGAATTGAGATTGTGGATCAGGTACCGATCGGGTAGAAAATCGCTATGGCCCAACGGCGAAAGTACCTGATCTGGGACTTTGACGGCACGCTTGGATACCGCCCAGGCATGTGGTCCGGCACCATGGTGCAGGTACTCCGGCGTTATGCGGGAATTGACGTTGGAATTGAAACAATTCGACCGTTCATGCAAAAAGGCTTTCCATGGAATGGCCCCGATCAGCCGAATTCACCGCTGCGTACGGCGGATGATTGGTGGGGTGGAGTCCAGCCAGTCTTCGAAGAGGCATTCGCCCGATGTGGACTCTCTTCGGATCGGGCGAGAAATCTGGCAGGTAAAGTCCGATCCGTGTATACCGATATTGACGAGTGGAAGCTATACGACGAAACAATGGAAGTTCTGGGCGAACTCCGCGAAGACGGATGGACCCACACAATCCTCTCTAACCATGTGCCTGAGTTGCCTTTCCTCGTCAATGGCCTGGGGCTGGAGCCGTTGATCCACCGAATCGTAAACTCGGCCGAAACAGGGTTCGAAAAGCCGCATCCGGGCGCCTTCCGATCGGCTCTCAGTTCGTTGGACGATCCCGACGAAGTCTGGATGATTGGCGACAATATCCATGCCGACGTTCTCGGAGCGGAATCGGTGGGACTTCGCGCCATCCTCGTTCGAAACGACGATCCGCGGGCACTGCGCCGTGCGGAAAGCCTTCGCGACGTACGACAATTCTTCGGCTGACTCAGCTTCAGTGTTTCTGTTTCACGGAGGCCGCGACCTGCAGGCCGTATTCTTTTGCTTTCGCGACGATCACGGCCTGATCCAGAGTGAGACAGCGCTTGTCGCGTACGACTTCGCGGCCATTGACGATTACGTCGATCGCAAGTCTGGATGATTGGCGACAACATCCATGCCGACGTCCTCGGAGCGGAATCGGTGGGACTTCGCGCCATCCTCGTTCGAAACGAAGATCCGCGGGCACTGTGCCGGGCGGAGAGCCTTCGCGACGTGCGGCTGTTCATCGGCTAATAGACTGTCAGTGTTTCTGTTTCACGGACGCCGCGACCTGCAGGCCGTATTCTTTCGCTTTCGCCACAACCACAGCCTGATCGAGAGTGAGGCAGCGCTTATCGCGTACGACTTCGCGGCCATTGACCACTACATCGATGACGTTTGAGCTCTTCAGCGAATACACCAGTTGCGAATAGACGTCATACATGGGTACGGCGTTGGGGGCGTCGATGTCGATTGAAATCAGATCTGCGCGTTTGCCTGCTTCGAGCGAGCCAATCAGCTTTTCCATGCCGAGCACGCGGGCGCCGTTGATGGTTGCCATTTCGAAGGCCTGCTTCGCGGAGAGCGCCTCCGGATCGTTACGAGCCAGCTTTTGAAGTTTAGCCGCGAGATCCATCTCTTCCATGAGGTCGAAATCGTTGTTGCTGCCGGCGGGGCCATCGGTGCCGAGACCGACTGCGATACCGCGCTTCAGCATATCCACCACGGGCGCGACGCCGCTTGCCAGCATCATGTTGCTCGAAGGATTGTGCGCCACGCCGACGTTATGCTGCTTCAGGATCGTCTGATCGCGGTCGTTCACCCAGACACAGTGCGCGGCGACGGTGCGGCCATTGAAGAAGCCGAGCGAATTCAGGTATTCGGTGGGGCTCATGTGGTGCGCGGCCTGCATGTCGTCGTTCTCTTTTTTGGTTTCCGAGAGATGCGTGATCAACGGCGCGTTGTATTTGTTCGCCAGGGCGCGCGCGACTTTGAGAGTCGCATCGGTATTGGTGTAGGGCGCGTGCGGCGCGACCGACGCCACGATGAGCGGGTCGCCTTTGAACCGGATGAGGAATTTTTCGGCGTACTTCAGACCGTCTTCGGGAGTCTTCGCGTCGGCTACGGGAAATTTGATGATGGTCTCGCCGAGTACGCCGCGAATGCCGGCTTCTTTCGCGGCCTCGGCCACCACGTCTTCGTAGTAGTACATGTCGGTGAAGGTGGTGGTTCCGGAGAGCAGCATTTCGAGCGAACCGAGGCGCGTGCCCCAGCGGACGAAATCGGGCGTGACGTTTTTCGCTTCGGCGGGAAAGATGTAGTTGTTGAGCCAGTCCTGCAATTTGAGGTCGTCGGCGATGCCGCGGAAGAGCGACATGGCGGCGTGGGTGTGGGTGTTGATCAGGCCCGGGGTCAGCATCGCGTTAGGACGGTCGATGCGGCGTTTGGGCTGCCAGCCGCGGTCGATATCGGCGCGGGTTCCGACGGCGACGATGCTATCGGCGCGGATGGCGATGGCGCCGTTCGGGATGACGCGGCGCTGCGCATCCATAGTGACGACGTAGCGGCCGGAGACGATCAGGTCGCAGGGTGCGGCGTGAAGTGCGGCGGCGAGAACGAGCAGGAGACTACAGGAACGAAGCATCGAAGGCTCTCGGAAACAGGGTAGCGAGACGCAGGGTCTCGGTTTTGCCTGCCAGGTTGGCGAGTGTGATTTCGACATCGCCACAGAACTCCCAGAGGATCTGGCGGCAGGCCCCGCAGGGAGGCGTCAGGGTATCGGTGTCGGCCACGACTGCCACGCGTGTGAAGGTGCGTGCGCCTTCGGAGATGGCCTTGAAGATGGCTACGCGCTCGGCGCAAATGGTGAGTCCGTAGGTGGCATTTTCGACGTTGCAGCCGGTGTGGATGCGGCCGGTATCGTCTTCGAATGCGGCGCCGACTTTAAAGTTCGAAAAAGTGGCGTGTGCGTTTTTGCGGACTTGGATGGCTGCGGCGATCAGCGGGTCGGTCATTCTCTTTGCAGTAAATCACGGTACCATAGCATCGTAGCATCCATGGATATTGGCGAAGCTGAAAAGCAGTGTCATCGCTTCATTGCGGAAATGAAGGATAACCGGGCTAACTGCGACGATGCCGGCATGGCGCGGGGCGTTCTGGCGGATCTGTTGAGCCGCGGCGTGCCAACATCGAAGTACCGCCGCAGGTTGACCCACTGGTGCCACACCGAAGGGTCGCTTTATCGGCGCGGCGTTCCGATCGCAAGGGAGACTTGTGTCGCCATTTATGGGAAGGTTTTGCCACGCGAGGACTGACTACAGGCGCGGAATGATGCGCCGCAGCAGTTCGATCAGCGTGCCCTTCATGCGCTCGCCGACCTCCAGCACTTCGGTGTGATTGAGTTTCTGGTTGAGCACTCCGGCCGCGGCGTTGGTGACGCACGAGATGCCGAGAACTTTCATGCCCATGTGATTGGCGGCGATGGTTTCCGGGACCGTGGACATGCCCACGAGATCGGCGCCGATGGTGCGCATGTAGCGGATTTCGGCGGGGGTCTCGTAGCTGGGGCCGGGAACCGCGGCGTAGACACCTTCGGGCAGATCGAGATCCATCTCCTCGCCTGCTTCGCGCGCGATTTCGCGGAAGCGCTTCGAGTAAGCCTCGCTCATATCGGGAAAACGCGGACCTACGGTGTTGTCGTTGGGTCCTGTGAGAGGGTTCTGGCCCAGCAGATTGATGTGATCGGAGATCAGGACCAAACTGCCGGCGTGAAACTTTTCATTGATGCCACCGGCGGCGTTGGTGAGGATGACGGATTCTACGCCCATCTTACGCAGTTCGCGGATGCCGAAGACGGCCTGATGCGCGGTGTAGCCCTCATAGAGATGAGCACGGCCGGCGAGCACGGCCACGGACGTTCCGGCGACGCTTCCGGTGACCAGTTTGCCTGCATGGCCGATCGCGGTGGATTGCGGCCAGCCGGGAAGATCGGCGTACGAGGTGACGGTGGGGTTATCGAGGGTGTCGGCGAAAGCGCCGAGTCCGCTGCCCAGCACAACTGCAACGCGGGGTCTCAAATCAGCATCCCCGCAATGCAGGCGGACATGAAGTTCGCCATGGTTCCCGCCATCACGGCGCGCATTCCGAGTCGGGCCAGATCGCCTTTGCGGCTGGGCGCGAGTGCGCCGATACCGCCCAGCTGGATGGCGATGGAGCTGAAATTCGCGAAGCCGCAGAGCGCGTAGGTCGCGATGGTGAAGGAATGCGGGTCGAGTTGGCTCTTGATTTTTCCGAGGTCGATAAAGGCGATGAACTCGTTGGTGACCAGGCGTTCGCCGAGTAACTGACCGATTGCCGAACAGTCATGCCACGGAACGCCGAGCAGCCACGCTATGGGAGCGAAGACGATTCCGAATAGCTGTTGCATGGAAGCGGGAAACCAGCCGGCGAAACTGTGAATCTTCGCGAAGCCGCCGTTGACCATGGCGATGAGCGCGAGAAAGGCGATCAGCATGGCGGCGATGTTGAGCACCAGTTGCAGTCCATCGCCCGCGCCGTGCGCCGCTGCGTCGATGATATTGACCGAAGTGTTTTCCAGCTGCACTTCCACTTTACCGGCGGTGACCGGAGTATCGGTTTCGGGCTCAATGATCTTCGCCAGCATGATAGTGGCGGGGGCAGTCATAATGACCGCCGTCAGCAGATGCTGGATCTCGACGTGGGCGAACATCACGTAAGCCGCCATGACCGCGCCCGAGACGTGCGCCATGCCGCTGACCATGATGGTGAATAATTCCGATTGCGTCAGGCCTGCGAGAAACGGCCGGATGGTGAGCGGGGCTTCGGTCTGGCCCATGAAGATGCTGGCCGCGACGTTGAGCGATTCCGCGCCGCTGGCTCCCATGGTTTTCTGCATGCCGATGGCGAAAATCTTCACCACCCACTGCATGATGCCGAGGTAATAGAGGATCGAGAAAAACGACGCAATAAAGATGATGATGGGCAGTACCTGAAAGGCGAAGATGGTGCCGAGCGAGCCGCTGGAACGGCCGAGGGTATCGCCGAACAGGAACGCTGCGCCCGCTTCCGAGTAGCCAAGCATGGCGGAAACGGCGGCGCTCACGGCCTGGAAGATTTTGCCGAAATCGGTCTTCAGAACGAGAATTGCAAACGTAAACTGGAGGCCGAGCCCCCAGTAGAGAACGCGCAGGTTGATCGCCTTCTTGTGACGGGAGAAGACCCAGGCCACCGCGAGAATCACCACGATGCCGAGGAGTCCCGTCAGGCGACCCATGAGATCAGCTCACAACTTCCAGAATGAGTTCGCGCTCTTCCGGCCGCGAACCGGAAATACGGAAAGCGTCTTCCACCAGTTCGGCGGCCTCTTCGAGCCCCTCTTCGTTGGTGCAATAGAGACGGCAGAGCACGCTGCCCGCGTCCACTTTTTCGCCAACTTTGACTTCGAGAATCACGCCAACCGCGGGATCGATGGCGTCTTCCTTGCGAATGCGCCCGGCGCCCATCATCTGAGATGCGCGGCCGATATCTTCGGCCATGATGGCGCTTACAAAACCGGCGCGCGGGGTGAGAACTTCGCGCATGCCTGTGGCGTTCGGCAGCAGATCGAAGCGGTCGAGCGCCTGAGCGTTGCCGCCCTGCGCTTCCACAACCTGGCGGAACTTCTGGAAGGCCGAGCCATCCATGAGTTTGTCTTCGGCGATCTTGCGTGCTTCGTCGAGTGTTTCGGCTTTCTTGCCGAGGTGAATCATGCGAGCGGCGAGTTCGAGGCTGAGGCGCGTGAGATCCGCCGGGCCGGCTTTCTGCAGCGTCTGCGAAACTTCCATGACTTCGAGCGCGTTGCCGATGGCGAAGCCGAGCGGCTGATTCATATCGGTGATGAGCGCCTGGACGCGAATATCGAGGCGGCGGCCAATGCCGACCATGGCCTGCGCGAGGCGGCGGGCATCCACCTGCTTCTTCATGAAGGCGCCGTTGCCGACTTTGACATCGAGCACGAGTGCGTTGATGCCTTCGGCCAGTTTCTTCGACATGATGGACGAAGCGATGAGCGGAATCGATTCCACGGTGCCCGTTACATCGCGCAGAGCGTAGAGGCGTTTATCGGCTGGAGCGATTTCCTCCGACTGGCCGATGAAGCAGAGGCCGAGCGAAGCAAGCTGATCGCGGAACTGATCGAGCGTCAGATCGGTGCGGAAGCCGGGGATGGATTCGAGCTTGTCGAGAGTGCCTCCGGTGTGGCCAAGACCGCGCCCCGAAACCATGGGGACAATGACGCCGGCCGCGGCCGCGATGGGCGCGCAGATGAGGCTGGTCTTGTCGCCGACGCCGCCAGTCGAATGTTTATCGACTTTGACGCCGGGGATACTATCGAGGTTCAGGACTTCGCCGGAACTCATCATGACCTCGGTGAGGGCACTGAGTTCACGGTCAGTCATGCCACCGAAAAATGTGGCCATGAGGAATGCAGACATCTGGTAGTCCGGAATCTCGCCGGTGGTGTATCCGTTCACAAGGAACTGGAGTTCTTCCACACTGAGTTCTTCACCCCCGCGTTTCCGCAGGATAAGGTCGACTGTGCGCATGATAAACGGCTAGTGTAGCACATGATAACTCGCTGAAAACACATGAAATGTTTGGAGCGGAGTTTGAGGGGCGATGCTGTGAAGCGAAGTACGGAGCGAGGGCGATTTTGGGCGGGATTGGCGTTTTTACAAAACGAACCTGGCTGGCGCGACCGGTGCGGGCGCGGGTCCGGATTCGAAAAAACGAAGCCAATTTGGCGGCGGCGCGGTCGGGATGGATCGGTGTCGTCTTGCGGGGATTTGATGTCTCCATGACATGAGTAAAGCATGGCGCGGGACGGTTGTTTGGAGCGAACCGACGCAAGTGGAACAAAGCAAACGGAAGAAAAACGGAAAATCGGCAGACTGGGCCCGGCGGGGCTGGTTATTCGGTGATTCGTCGCCCGGGACGGGGCACAGTCTCGTCCGCCTTTGGGTTATTCTTAGGTCAGGCTATGGAGTTACAACTCTCCCCAGAAAAAGAAGCGCGCATCCATCAATTCGCCAGCCGTACGGGGAAGGATACCGCACAGGTCGTCGAAGAAGCCATTGATCGGATGCTGGAGTATGACGCGCGATTTGTCGAGGCTGTAGAGGAAGGACGGGCGGCAGCCCAACGTGGCGATTTACTGGAGCACGACGAGGTAGTTGAACGCATTGAGCAGATGTTCCGTTCCTGATGCGGCTCCGCTGGACCACCACAGCCCTGGACGATTTCGTTCGCGTCGTCGAACGAAATCGGGCGGATAACCCGGAGGCTGCGCTTCGTGTAGCGAGGACCATTTACGAGGCAATCAACCTGCTCCGTACTTTTCCCAATCGACGCAGAGTTGGGCGTGCGAAGGATACGCGGGAGCTGGTTTTTCCTCCGTGGCCCTACATAGTGGTGTACGAGATCGTTGGAGAGCAGGTGCTCGTGCTCCGTGTTCGCCACGCTTCGCAGGATTGGCCATAGGGCGTCGGTTTCGTCAGCTTCTGCCTTTTTGGTAGACTGCCGCGATGATAATAAGAGCCCAAATCGTTATGACCGCACCGCCGATGCAGTACGTGATCGTGTCAGAAAGCCGACGCTTCGGATTGGTTGATGCGCGCGTGAAAAGCCATCCGGCCAGACAGAGGATCAAAATCGCGGTCGCCAGGGGCAGGAGACCGAAGAGAACTCTGTCCTTCTGAAAGAATGTTTCTCCGGGGGTGCCTGGCACCAGAAACGTCTCTGCGAATCCGTACGACAGCGCAAAGGTTCCGGCCAGGAACATTAGCGATCCAACGATCTTCAGCGAGACGTTCTGACTTGTCAGTCCTTGAGGATATCCTCTTTTCAGCCCGCGTTCGGCATCTTTTGCCGTAATTCGCCGCGGTAGACCTCCGCGAATCGGGCGACGATTTCATCGTGCAGGAGGCCGTTGTCAGCCAGGACGTCCGCCGAATTCACCGAGTGCCTTTCGTTGCGCATGGTCGTGCATACTCCGCCGGCTTCGGTGACCATCAGTTTGCCGCCAGCCAGATCCCAGGGGCTCAGGCCTATTTCCCAGAAAGCGTCGAGGCGTCCGCAGGCGGTGTAGGCGAGATCGATCGCCGCCGAGCCGCCGCGGCGCACGCCGTGCGTTTCAACCGCGAGTTGGTAGAAGAAATGAACGTTGGGATTGGTGTCGCGATTGTGATTCGGGAAGCCTGTGCAGGAGAGGCTATTCGCCAGCTTATCGACGCGCGAGACCTGTATTCGCTTGCCGTTGAGAAAAGCTCCGGCACCTTTTTCGCAGGCGAAGAGTTCGTTGCGATTCGGATCGAAGACTATGCCTACGATCAGCTCTCCGGCCTTTTCGAGCGCCATGGTGACACTCCACGCCGGATAGCCGTGGGCGAAGTTCGTGGTGCCATCGAGCGGGTCCACGTACCAGCGGTATTCCGAGCCGGTCTCACCGCCGCCGCCTTCCTCGGCCTGAATCGAATGCGTGGGGAAATACTGGCGCAGACGTTCGACCACCAATTTTTCCGATGCTTTGTCGGCTTCCGTGACCAGATCGAATTCGGCTTTCAGCTCGAAACCGATTTTGCGCTCAAAGTGGTAGCGAAGCAGATTTCCCGCGGCGAGAGCAATCTCGATGGCGGCGTCCAGATGTGATGGCATGCGGGGTTACGCGACCTCGTAGAGATATTTGATATCGTGCTTGAAAATGAATAGATTCGGTTCGCCCTTGCGGGTGATGCGGATGAAGCGCTGGTCGTAGTATTCGACCGTGCCGGTGACCTCATCGTTATCCGTCAGCTTCACGCGAATGGGAATTTTGCGCTCGATCAGATGCTTCAGATAGCGCGTCTCCTCAAACGTCTGTTCCACCGGCCTTACAGCCTTACCTTTACTCTCCGCCATGGCGATCGCCTTTCCCCCCGATTAGTTTCCAGTACGCAGCTGCTGATTCGTCGCCGGTTTCGCCGTCGATTTGGTTACCGGTTTTTTCGGACGTACCGTTTCATCCGGCTGCGCCAGGTTCACGCTTTGCGACTGGTTCCCCTGCACCGTTGCCGGTGCAGGGAGAGCATCTCCATAGTAGCCGCTGCGGGCCGAGACTTTCCAGGCGGGGTCGGCACCCTCGCCGAGGGTGGTCAGGGTGAGGGTATGGAAACGTTCGGTGGTGAGCGGCACGTTCTTCGGATAAAAGCCCAGCAGGTACTGGGTGCGGAGGTCGCGGAGAATGCCATCGAAGGCACGATCCATGGCTGCGCCGAGGGTGGGCTGGAAGACGCGGCCGCCGGTGCGTTCGGCCAAAGTGGTGAGCGCATTTTCGCCGCCGATGTTGCGGCCTGCGTCGTTGGTGATGGGCATGACCAGGATGGGAAATATGATGGCGTCGGCCAGTTGGGCGGCTTCGGCGGCGCGCTGGAAGGAAGTCTTGCTCAGGTTATCGCCGCCATCGGTGACGATGATCAGGACCTTGCGGCCCTGCCGGTCCTGAATATCCCGAGAGGCGAGCAGGATGGCGTCATAGAGCGAAGTTCCGCCCACACCATTGAGCTCGCGGAGACGGCGATCAATGGTGGCGGGGTCGCGCGTGAAGCCGGTTTCTTTCACCACTTCCCAGTTGAAGCTGTAGAGCGCAACTGTATCCGCCGCGTTGCCGGATCGGGTGACGGCGCGGACGAAGCGGGTGACGGAATCGGTTTCGTATTTCAGATCGATTGCGGTGGAACCGCTGTCGTCGATGAGAACGGCGATAGAGAGCGGCTGTTCGGTTTGCCGCTCGAAGACGGCGATCTGCTGTAGAATGCCGTTGTCGCTGACCTGGAAATTGCGGCTTTCGAGCGAGCCTACGGGGGTGCCGTTCCGATCCTTCACCGTGGCGAGGACGTGGACCAGGCGCACACTATCGCGGAAAATGGGCGGGGCGGCATCCTGGCCAAACGCGATGGCGCAGAATGCGGCGAGGCTAATCCGTGCCAGCCCGCGGCGCATCGGCATCCCACTCTCCCTCCACCCAAACTTCACCATCGGCGAAATACTCCTTCTTCCAGACCGGAACCAGCCGCTTCAGGCGGTTGATGCCTTCGAGCGCCGCATCGAATGCCGGACGCCGGTGCGGAGCCGTCGCGATCACCACTACGCTCGCCTCGCCGATCTCCATTGTGCCCAGACGGTGCACCAGGGCGATGCGGCTGATGGCAAATTCACCGGCGATCGCGCGGCCGATTTCCGCCATTTTGCGGATTGCCATCCCCTCGTAGCATTCGTAATCCAGGCGAAGGGTCGCGCGGCCTCTGGTATTGTTACGGACCACACCCTGAAAAGTTACACTGGCGCCGTCTAAACCCTGCAAAAGACGGGTTTCGAGAGCGCGGAGGTCGATCGGGTGACGGGTCAGGGCGAAATAATGGCCCTCGGGGTCGGCGATTTCATGAATTGGACCAGAGGTGTCGGGGATATCGCCAGAGCCCCCGCTCACGGGCGGCAGGAGGGCAATTTCATCGCCATCGGCCAGGGCCTGGGAGCGCGTGGTGAACTCCTGGTTGCGGGCGATCACGATACTGCCGGCTATGGGGCCCAGCTTGGGATAGAGCGTTTTATAGTGATCGAAAACGAAACCGGCGTCGGCATCCGCGGGAACGTCCAGACGGTCTTCCGCGCGTCCGCAGACGTCTTTGAGCAAGCCAAAAAAAAGTACCCTGATCTCCATTGAGTTTGTGCCTGCGGCGTTTATCCAATGTCACCGCGCTGTTGCCACCACGCTACCATGATGATGCCGAATGTCTCCCGTCCTTACACCTGTAGCTTCCAGTGTTACCCGAATCCGAGCCCGTTACTCGGAAACCGATCAGATGGGCGTGGTCTATCACGCGAACTATCTGATCTGGATGGAGGTGGCGCGGGTGGACTATTGCCGGACGGCGGGGTTTCGCTACAGGGATCTGGAAAGCGAGTACGGGATTCTGCTGGCCGTTACCGAGCTGGATTGCCGGTATCTGAGCCCGGCGCGGTATGACGACGAGGTGGAGATTGTGACGTCGCTGACGCGCGTCAACTACAGGGCGCTCACGTTTGAGTATGAGATGCGGCTGGTACCGGCGGATGGCGACGACGAGAAGCCGCGGAAGATTGCGACCGGGCATACGAGCCATATTTTTCTGAACCGTGAGATGCGGCCGACGACGCTGCCGCAGCAGTTTTGGGGGATGTTCGGGATTCCGGAACGGCAGGCGTCATGACAAAGCTCTTCTTCTGGATCGTGGCGGGACTCAGCGTGGCCGGCCTGGCGTTTTGGACCATTGCGAACCCATGGTTTCCTGGAGGTAAAACGAATCGGAGCGGCAGTCTACGCGGCGGTCACGCTCGTTGCGACTGCAGGCTCATTTTGGATGATGTATAAGGCAATTCGACACGAGGAGAATCCCTGGCCATTTGTCTTCCTCGCGTTCCTGCCGTTCAGTTGCTTTTGGTATTACTTCGAGCGAGAGAAGAACAGAATGGCGAGTCATTCGGGACGCGCCAGGGGCTAGTCGAAGATCTGTTCGGGTCCGAGGGTGATGCCGAGTTCGGGGATGGAGAACGAAGTCACTTCCGTCAGGCCTGTATCGCAGGTGTAAAGGCGACGGGAGTGGGGATCGACCAGCCAGACGTGTCCGACGCCCCAGGCGCGATATTCCTGGAGTTTTTCGCGAACGGCGGTGAGGCGGTCCTCGGGAGAGAGAACTTCAATGGCAACGAGCGGCGGCTCATCGGGAACCGGTGCAGGCGGCGAGGGCCAGAAAACGGAGACATCCGGGATCAGATAAAGACCGTCCCGCAGCTTCATGCGCGTTTCGGCGGAGACGAAGACCGAAAACTGCTTTCGGCGGGCTTCAAAGAAAACGAAAAGCAGGCCCTGAGTGCGTCCGTGAATGTATAACGGCATCGTCCGTTCCACTATCTCGCCGTTCCGATATTCGCAATCGAGGCCGGGGAAACTGGTGTGCAGATATTCCTCTTCGGAGATTGCCGCCTTCGTTCCCATATTTAGAGCATAGCTCCTTACTGCGCAGGCTTCAACGCTTCGCCCTGCAATGCTTCGCCGCGCAGTAACGCGCCTGAGGCTTCCATATGGCGGGAACCATCGGCTACTCTCACCACGATCTGGCCGCTATCGAGCGTTTCGCCCGCGCCAGTCCATTTCGTGCCTGCGCTCTGGATGGTCAGCATCGAAAGGCGCAGCTTCGGAGTTGTCTTCGCGACGGCGAAATCGAAGCGGCCTTCCACGTTATCCCAGAGGGTGAGCGGGGCGATCTCGAGCTTCCTGCCGGTGAATGTACCTTCGGCGCGCAGGTTCGACAAGAGCTCGGCCCCCATGCCGGAAGTTGTCAGAGCTCCGGTTGCCGCGAGGGTGCCGCCTTGCCAGGGAAGTCCGGAGAGAGTGCCGTTCATTTGATACCGGGGCTGCCGTCCGGCGAGGTGGACTGTGGCGTCACCGGCGAACATGCCGTCGGACACGCGGCCCGTCAGACCGGTGAGATCCACTTCAGCGCCGTCCCAGACCAGATTGGTTTTCAAACCGGCCACACGGGTGCCCCCCATATCGAGCAGACCGGCTTCGATGGAGCCTTCGGCATGCATATTGTGCAGCCAGTCGGGCTCGGGCACGCGGCCGAAATTAAACGCATAAGCGAGGATGTTGCCACGGCTGAGCGCGTGCACCAGGACGGCTTCGAGATCGGCCGCGTCGGCGGAAGGCAGCCAGATGCGAAACCGATGGGGATGCTGGGCGCCTGTTTCGTAACGATATTCGCCCTGGGCGGCGATGCCTCCGACTGTCATGCTCAGATGCTTCACGACGGCGCCGTCGGCGTCGATGGAGGCGTCGGCGTCCAGCACGTGGATGGGACGCGCGAAGGCTTCGAAAGGAATGTCGGTGTCTTTGAGATGGATATCGCCGGTCCAGCCAGGCTCTGTTACCCCCGCGGGCGGGCGGTCATAGCGAAGGCTGCCACTCCAGGTGCCGGACGTTGCCAGGCCCAGCAGCGGCGCACCGGCCACGGAAACCTGCCGGCGCAGGGAGGCGATCGCCATGCCGGTGCTGGTGAGCGAGACCTGCAACTCACCCGAGGCAAGGTCGTAGCGGCCGTCGATGGCTGCGCTTTCGCCGGCGTCGTTGACGATCGCGGTGGGAGAGAGCGCGATGGACGAGCCCGCGAACATGACATCCGCCCGGGCGATTTTGAGTGGTGGCGCGCCCTGCGCGGCGAGGGTTGCGTTTGAGATGCGCACCTGTCCCTGCATGCCGGATATGCCGTCGGGAATATCGCTCGCCGTCGAGTAGCCGATCACGCCACTGGCAATTCCATCCAGCGTAAGATCCGCCGGGAGCGCGATGCCGAAGTTGCGCGCGATGCCGGTCAGAGGAGCAACGGGCACGCCATCCAGAGTGACGGCTGCATCCCAGCGCGGGCGCCCAAGATAATCCGCGACGCTGAGGCGGGCGCCGATCGGCGATGGCTTGCCGGCGCCGCGGGCCTGTAGTTCGATGAGCTGCCCGGGAGCGTTTACGGTGCCGCCGATGGTGAAGGGCCACTCGTTGCCACCGGGCGGAAGCTGGTTCCAGCCGTGCAGATCGGAAACATTCAGGCGGCCCGTGATGCCGATCTTCGACATGGGGCCGGCCAGATGCGCATCACCCCATATCTTGCCGAGCAAGGTGGGTTTGCCACCTTCGAAGAGCGACAAAACGTCGCTCAGTTCGCTTTTTTCCAGTTGGACATTGAGTTCGAGCGAGTGATCGGATGCGTTCCACTGGCCGTTGGCGACGAAGCTGCCGAAGCCGCGCGAAGGCTTATCGGTGCGGGCAGGTTGACCAGTGACGCGAATGTTCAGTGGGCCGTCGGGTGTGGCGGAGGGTGTGAGATCGACATCGGTATCGAGCAGATAGAAGATGGACTTGGTATCGCCGAACTTGAAATTGATGCGCCCACCGGTCATGTGAATGGCGGGGAACGCGGCGGCTCTAGCGGCTCCATCGCCGGTTTTGGAGGTGAACAGGGTAAAGTTCCAGCGCACGCTGCCTGGCTCGGCATCCATTCTTGTGAGGTTGATGCTGGCGTCTTCGAGGCGGACAGAACCCACGGCGAACCGCCCGGTGAGCAGCGGCAAAATCGCGGGCCGAGCGACCAGGGTGCCCACCCATGCGGCTGGTTCGGATCCGACGGAGGGGTCTTCGCCGATTCTCACGGCGTCGATCGCAAAGCCGGGGGTAGGCAGGAGCCGAAAGCGAACCTGGCCAATCTCGACTTTGCGGCCCAGGCCGTCCGCGAGCGCCCTGAGCAACTGGTCGCGATACATCCCCTCGGTGTATTTCGGCAGCGCCCAGGTGGCGAGAGCGAAAAGCAGAATGGCGGCAAGAATAGCGCGCGGCCAGGTGAAAATTTTCCTCAAGCGCGAGCATCCTCCCGCGCGAGAAGTTCTTCGTAGAGTTGCGGATCGTCGATATCTTCTCGGACGCCGGGGTCGTTGACGTCGAGGTAATGAATTTCGGTAGTGTGGCGATCGATCACGTGGTTCAGTTTCGATGTTATCGGCTCGACCAGAATCTCAAGGGCGATTTCGCGGCTCACGATTACCGGATGACCGCGCTTGCCGGCATAGCGCGGAATCGCCAGAGCGGCATCGGATTGAAGTAAGAGGCGGATAGTACTGGTTTCGACCGCGGGATGATCTACCAGAGTAAACAGGAGACGCTCCGGCAGTTCGGGGATGGCGCGCAGGCCGGCTTGTAAGGATGTCAACATACCGGATCGGTAGTCCGGATTTTCCACGGGGATAACGGACGCTGGCGCGCATGCCATCAGGCGGTGCGCATCGTAACCGAAGACCGCATAGACAGGTTCGCAGGTGTGGCCCAGTTTTTCGGCGAGAACGGAAACAAACGTACCGCCGCGATAAGGCAGCAACGCCTTCGGTCGGCCCATGCGGCGCGATTCGCCGGCGGCCAGAATGATGGCGGCACAGCTCACTTCAGCACGGCGCGAGACTGCTCATCGGCGAAGATCGACTTCGACGTGGTGCGCCAGTTTCCCTCCGGAACCCGTCGCATGGCGATCATTTCCGCCGCCACGGAAATGGCGATCTCTTCGGGGGACACCGCGCCGATTTCGAGCCCCATGGGCGCCGACACCTTTTCAAAGGCGGCGCGCGGCAGTCCTTCCTTCTCCAGTTCCTTCACCACTGAAATGGTCTTTCGTTTGCTGCCAATCATAGCGACGTAGCGCGCCGGAGTATTGACCGCCCAGCGAAGCACGCGCATGTCGTCGCGATGACCGCGGGTCACGATTACGATGTAGCTGGATTCGGTGATCGGGAGCAGGGGGAAGACGTCTTCATACTCGGCTGCGTGAACTTCCGCCGCTTCGGGAAAGCGTTCCTTGCTGGCGAAAGCCTCGCGGTTATCGATCACCGAAACGCGGAAACCGGCGAGATCGAGCACTTTGGCGAGACTCTTCGAGATATGGCCGCCGCCGAAAATCAACGCGGCGGGCTGAGGCGCGATACATTCCACAAACACCTCCAGCTGGCCGCCGCAGATGAGACCGTTATCGTAGGCCGCGTCCTGCCCAAGGCTGAACGACATGTTGCGGGGCTTGCCGGATTCCATCACTTCGCGCGCCGCGTTCCAGACTTCGGCTTCCACGCAGCCGCCGCCGATAGTTCCCACCATGGAGCCGTCCTCGCGCACCAGGAGCTTGGCCGATTGAAAGCCGGGAATGGAACCGCGCACCTGAACAATCGTGGCGAGGGCACACTTCTGACCGGAGTTACGGAGCCGCAGCAGTTCGTCGAAAACGTCCATCCGGAACTAATTATACCGGGTGTTTGAGGGCGGATCCGTCTAGTTCAGATCGCGCGACACCATTAGCTTCAGGGTGACCTTGTCGGAGGCACTGGTCAGACCAAATCCGATGCCGGTTTCGATACTGATGGATTTACCGGTCTTGCCTTTGCGATCGACCGTGGCCCAGATCTCCTGGAACTGCTGGTTGAGCGGCTGAAGATCTCGGAAGGTGCCGTAGTCCGCGTACTCCTCCGCGGCAAGAGCCCAGGTTTCGTTGAAATTGTAAGCCACGCGCGCCGACGGAGCGAAGTCCAGACCCTTGATTCCGTGCAGGTAGGAATTATCCACAATCGGATTGACGATAATGTCGATGGGCTTCAGATGCCAGCCGATGATCGGCCGGATTTCGGAAGTATGCTTCCTCGGATCCCACTGTTTCTGGTTGAAACTGAATTCGAAATTGAGGCCGTAAAAAAACTTCAGATCGGCGGCATGCGGCTTCACGAACAGGGCCCGAAACTTGTAGCCATTAAAAAATGCGCCATTCGGATTAAAACTGTACAGCGGCATGTAGAGACCGGCTTCAAACCACGGCGTCACGCCGTAAGCCCATTCGGCAGCCCCATTGTCGGAATGATTCGGTATTTCGCCGCCAGGAAAGCCCGCGACCTTCCGGCCATCGGGCGTGAAGTTGCTGTGGATCATCAGATTGAAGGTGCCCTTCTCGGCAATCTCGGCGTCGTAAACCTGTATTTCGTCCGTTTGCGCGAAGCTGAGGGCGGGCGCAGCCAGCAGGGCAATGGCGAAGAGCCACGAGCGTAGGTGAATGGACATAGGAAGTTCAGTAACGATGGCAACGGCCCTGAAGGTTACATGAGCCTGCGATGAAACACGTCCAGAGCGAAACCAAGGCACATTCGGGCCAATTCCGCATCATAGCGCGGGCCTTCATCGCGCAGGAAAGCGTGCTGGCCGTTGACTTCCACCCACTGGAAATTCGCGCCCACCGCTTCGAGTTTTTCGTGAATCAGATTGCGGCCTTCGAGCGGGACGTGCGGGTCCTGCCGGCCCCAGATGTGGAGGAGTTCCCCGCGAATGTCGCCGGCGCGCGCCAGCGAGCCATCGTTCTGGCCTTTGCCGAGACTGCCTTTGTGGATGTCCGTCGCATAGAAACACACGGCGGCGCGAACGTCGGCATTCATGGCCGCGCGGAAGGCGAGATGACCTCCAATGCAGATGCCCATGACGCCGAGTTTGCCATTCGCGTCGGGACGCGCGGCGAGATAATCCAGTGCGGCGCGCGCATCGGCATCGTAGGAGGAAATTTCTTTCGCGATCTTATCCGCATTGCCTTTTTCGGCGCCCGCCTGATCGTACGGGATCACGGTGCCGGCTGGTTCGAGTTCGTGATAGATCTCCGGGGTGGCTACTACGTAGCCGTGTCCGGCCAGCCATGCGGCGGTGCGGCGAATGGGGCCGGTGATCTGAAAAATTTCGGAGAAAAGCACTATGCCGGGATAGTTGCCGGGCACAGTCGGGCTGGAGACTAAAGTGCGCATATCGCCGGTCGGAGTGGGAAGTACGACGACCTCTTCATTGATTGTCATGGGGATTGTCCTGGGGAAACCGTTATTATCATCTTATTGACTACTTCCATCTCGCAGGACGGCATTCGGGGATTTCTCCATCAACCAGAAAGCGGAGCATCGCGCGCGGGCCTGGTCATCACTCATGGAGCCGGCGCAAACTGCCAGGCTCCTTTGCTGGTCGCTATTGCGAATGTGTTCGCGAACAGCGGGTTTTCCGTGCTGCGCTGCGATTTGCCATTTCGCCAGCGAAAGCCGGGCGGTCCGCCGACGCGTAATACGGCGGGGGAAGATCGCGCCGGCCTGCGCAACGCCGCGGCGTTTCTGCGAACCGTCAGCGACGGGCCGCTGGTGCTGGGAGGCCATTCTTATGGCGGGCGGCAGGCGACGATGCTGGCGTCCGAAGACCCCGGCGTTGCCGACGCGCTGCTGTTGTTTTCTTATCCGCTGCATGTTCCGGACAAGCCGGAGCAATTGCGGACCGAGCATTTTCCGCGCCTGCGGACACCGGCTTTATTCGTGCACGGGACGAAAGATCCGTTCGGCACGCCGGAGGAAATGCGCAAAGGGCTGGCGCTGATTCCGGCCCGGCATGAGCTGCAGCTGATCGAAGGCGCCGGGCACGATTTGCGCAAGGGCGCCTTCGATATTGAGGCAGCGGTGGCGGAGATCACCAGCCTGCTGATCGCGTAATACCGCTTACTTATAGCTGACAACGTGCTGCTTCGAAGTGCCCAGGCCTTCGACGCCCAGTTCGATAATGTCGCCATCCGCCATATACTGCGGCGGTTTGCAGCCATGTCCCACACCTTCGGGCGTACCAGTGGAAATCACGTCGCCCGGCAAAAGGCTCATGAACTGGCTGAGGTAACTCACCAGCATCGGAACACCAAAAATCAGATCGGAGGTGCTGGAATTCTGGCGCGTCACGTCGTTGCGCTTCAGCCAGAGATTGAGTTTGTGCGGATCTTTGATCTCATCGCGCGTCGCCATGAATGGCCCCAGCGGCGCGAACGTATCGCAACTCTTGCCCTTCACCCACTGGCCGCCGCGTTCCAGTTGCCACTCGCGCTCGCTGTAATCGTTATGCAGACAGTAGCCGGCGATGTAATCCATGGCCTGCGCTTCGCTTACATACGAAGTGCGCTTGCCGATGACGATCGCGAGTTCCACTTCCCAATCGCTCTTGCGCGAATTCTTTGGAATGATGACGGTGTCGTTCGGGCCGATGATCGATGAAGTCGCCTTGAAGAACACGACCGGCTCTTTCGGCGCCTCCATGTTGCTTTCCTTCGCGTGTTTCGCGTAGTTGAGGCCGATGCAGATCAGCTTGGAGGGCCGGGCAACGCAGGGTCCGAGGCGCGTGTTGTTCGAAACCGCTGGGCATTGCGAGGCATTCGGCGGCAGCCAGTCGCGCAGACGGTCGAGGCCGCCCTCGCCAAAGAACGCTTCGTCATAGTCATGCACCACGGCGCTGACATCGATTCTTTTTCCATCTTCCAGAAGTACGCCAGGCTTCTCGCGGCCAGGCTCGCCAAAACGGATGAGTTTCATATATGTGCCGGAATTTCCAATTGTAGACTGCGCTGCGCGAATTTCACGGTTTCGTCATTTCGTACAGCTTCAGAACAGTATTCCAGTTACGCGCTGTGCTGATGGTGGAGAGTTTTGAATCCATCCACGCATTGGTGAGTTTCGATTCCCCTGCACCATTGGGAAGATGCAGATAGATGTGCTGCCCGGCGACGAAAAAACGATCCGGCGGAGACCTTTGCGGATCAAGTTTCGCTATGGCTTCCGCGCCCGGCAGATCGGCCAGAAAAGCTACGTAAAGGGCCTTCTCCGGCTCGCCGGCCTTCAGGAACGGATTCTCGCGGACTAAAGCAGCGAGTTGCTCATGCGATCGGACGACCACCGGCACTTTGTGTCCAAAGTCATCGGCGATATGTTGTGCGATGGCCTGCGGAAGCTTTTTCAAAACGGCGGCGGGCGCGTTGAAAACCACATTGCCGCTCTGTATGTAAGTGACCACGTCGCGACACCCCGCCGTCACGAACATGGCCGCCAGATCCTTCATTGGCAACTTGTTTCTGCCGCTGACGTTAATGGCCCGAAGAAGCGCAGCGTGTTTCATGCACTCTTGCGCCCCGGAACTACGTCGATTTGCAGCTGCGGATCGGTTGCCGGGATATAGGTTGTAGCGAAACCCAGTTCGGCGCGGACGATATTGCATGCCTGGGCAATCGCACTGGCTTTGTAGAACGCAATCTCGCGCGTGCAGCCCTGTCGCCCGAAACCGCAATCGCTCGAAACGATGAGCTTCTCGGCGGGAATATATTTCAGCGCCTTGCGGATCTCGGCGGCAACGTCTTCGGGCCGGTCGGCCTGCAACTGCCGGTGGCTCACTGCGCCGATCGCAATCTTCTTTTTCAGATCGTTCTTAAACGGCGCGAACAACTCGATATCCTTCTGGTTGCGGTCTTTCATTTCGAGAGTCCATACATCGCCTCGGCAGCGTTCCAGATAGATTTCGATGGAGTTCGCGTAACTGGTATCTTCCATCACACGCTGCATATTGGGATTGCCCCAGCAGGTGTGAATCCAGATTTCCACGTCGTCCAGCCCCTGCACTTCGCGATTGAATGCGTCGATCATGAACTTTACTTCCTCATGGTCTTTGCCATAAGTGTTGGCCATGAAGTGGAAGGTGGGCTCTTCGATCTGTATACAACGGCAGCCGGCGTCGCGCAGAGCGAGCAGCTCTTTGTTCATCGCCTCCGCCATATCCCAGATGACCTGGCGCTTGTCTTTATACTTCGGGGTGTGGATGTCGAGAAACAGCGCCATCACCTGCGAACAACACGTACCGAACTTCACCGGCTTGCGGGTTTTCGCCTGCGCCATCCTCCATAGCTTTGGATAATCCAGAGGACGGTGTTCGATCTTATCCACTACATGCGGCCAGCGCCAGCCGGTGTAAATTTCATTGAGCAGCGTTCCCGGCGGGTAGTGCAGCCAGGGCGCGGTGGTTTCTTCCGGCTGCAGACAATCGCCTTCGAAGCCGGCCCAGCGCTGCAGCGGATAGTGATGCCAGGCGCGTCCGGCCATGTCTTCATCGACGTGGAAATCGCCATGCGTCAGGACGTCGAGCCCGGCGCGCTCCTGATCGCTGATCACAACCGCCAGCGCGTCCTGCAGCTTTTCGCGAAAGCGCACGTCGAGCATACAGGTGTCGAGCGGTTTACCCCACATGCTGACGTCGAACCAGCGCGGACGCGGGAATGAGCCCGTGGTTGTGCTCGGCAGAATCAGGTCTTTGGTAGCCGTAAACATGGCGTTTCCTCCAACGGGCATTCTACATCCGCGTATACATCCGCGCTTCCCATGCGCGCGCGAACGTTATATCTTATAATTCATGAATCGCCGTACTTTTCTCGAGGCCAGCGGAGCCGCACTTCTCGCGGCGCGCGCGGGTGGTGCCCAGACCGCGCATGACATGACGTCCGAGATTGCCGAATACGGCAAACCGGTCTTCGATCTTCACAGGTTCTTTTCCTCGCCGGTCAAAATCGCGTTGATCGAATTGTTGCAGGCCGGATCGCTGTATTTCCTTCGCACCAGATCTGCCGATGGGGCCGAAGGCATTGTGCAGTGTAAGGACATCGCCGACTATATCCCGATCCTCGCGCACCGCGTGATGCCGCATTTTCTCAACCAGGACGCGCGCGATCTGGAACAACTGGTGGACGAAGTTTACGCCACGAACTCCAACTACAAGCTTGCCGGCCAGGAGTTCTGGTGCCCGGTCGCGTACATCGAGCAGAGCCTGTTCGACCTGATGGGCAAGGCGCTGAAGAAACCCGCGGGCGAACTGATGGGCGGCGTGTTGCGCAAAGAGATCCCCGTCTATCTTTCTGGCTCCGACCGCGTTTTCACGGCGGAGGATGAGGTCGATGTTTACGTGCGCGGCGTGGAATACACCGGGGCGAAGGCGGTCAAATTCAAGATCGGCGGCCGCATGAGCGATAACCACGACGCCACTCCGGGACGCACAGATAAGATCTTCGAGCTGGCGCACGAGAAACTGGCGAGCAAGGTAACGCTGATGGCCGACGCCAACGGTTCCTACGATGCGAAGAATGCCATCGCTATCGGTAAGCGGCTGCAGGAGATGAAGTATCTGTGGTTCGAAGAGCCGTGTCCCTGGGAAGAGCTGAGCGAAACGAAAAAGGTGGCCGACGCGCTCGATATGAAAGTCGCATTCGGCGAGCAGAATTCCAGCCTGTGGCAGTTCCAGTGGATGATAGATAACAAGGTCATGGACGTTGTGCAGCCCGACCTGAATTACAACGGCGGTTTTATCCGCGCGGCCCGCGTGGCGCGTATGGCCCGCAAGGCCGGCATGTGGATCTGCCCGCACAACACGCAGACGGGCGCGGCTTCGGTGAATATTCTGCAGTTCGCCGCGACCACGCCGAACATCGGACCGTTCATGGAATACGTCTGGCGCGCTCCGGCGAAAAAGGAATCCTGGTATGCGCCCAATTTCGAGATTAAAAATGGCGTGATACAAGTGCCGACCGGGCCGGGCATGGGGCTCGAATTCGATCCCGAGTATCTGAAGAAAGCGACGGCGATCAGGCTGGCGTGACTATAGTTTACGCAGCCGAACCTTTTCCACGGAATGCCCCACACCCTTGCGCAGGATCAGTTGAGCGCGCTCGCGCGTGGGCTGTATGTTTTTCCGAAGATTCGGCCCGTTGATTTCACGCCAGATGGAATGCGCCTGCGTGGTCGCGTCCTCCCTGTTTAGCTTCGAATAGCGATTGAAGTATGAATCCGGATTGCGGAACACGGTTTCGCACAACCGAAGGAATCGCGCAATGTACCAGTTTTCGATCGTCTCCTCATCCGCGTCGATGTAAATGGAGAAGTCGAAAAAATCGCTGACGTTCCGCGCGCGGCCCGATTGCAGGACGTTGAGCCCTTCCACGATCAGGATGTCGGGTTGCCGCACAGTCTTTATCGCGTCAGGCACAATATCGTAGAGCAGGTGCGAATATACCGGCGCCGAAACCTCGCCTTTGCCGCTCTTGATTTCGGTGAGGAAGTGCACCAGGCGGCGCTGATCGTAGCTTTCGGGAAAGCCCTTGCGCTTCATCAGGCCGCGCCTTTCGAGAACGGCAGTCGGGTAGAGGAATCCGTCGGTGGTGACCAGATCCACCGCAGGATGATCCGGCCAGCGGGAAAGCAGCGTCTGCAGGACGCGGGCCATCGTGCTTTTGCCGACTGCAACTGATCCGGCAATGCCGATAATATACGGAACTTTTGCCGGCAGATGGCCCAGAAACGTGTCGGTGGCTTTGTGCAAAGACTGAATCGCACTCACGTACAGGTTGAGCAGGCGCGAGAGCGGCAGAAAGACCACCGCGACTTCCTCAAGCGAAATATCTTCGTTGATACCGCGCAGCGCCGCCAGATCTTCTTCGGTTCGCGAAAAACGAAGGTAAGGGCTAATCGGGTCGGATTCCGCGGGTTCAGCCGGGATAGCGGGCATAAGGAAACATCTCATGATACCCGCGGGGCCGGCGTCGGGATTACATGTTTTCCAGCGCCATCGCCGCGTTCAGGCCATTGAAAACCGCATCATAGTGGCCACCGGAGGCAGCGCCGTACATTCCCTTCACTCTTTCCACGCAGATCTCCTTCACTTCGGGCTGCGTCTTCAGGATTTCCATCACTTCCGCGATGTACTCGTTGAGCGGCATGGCGCGCGGATCGGAAGCGCCGCTCATCAGGTGCGTCGCCACGTATGGCGGGATCAGTTCGAGCACTTCCGTAGTCGTCGATTTCAGCTGATAACGCAGCGACTGCGTGTACGAATGAATAGCCGCTTTCGTCGCGCAATAAGTGGGCGTCGGCGCCAGCGGCACGAACGCCAGTCCGGAGGAAACGTTCATGATCGCGGAATAAGCCTGCTTCCGAAGCAACGGCAGCAGCGCCGCGGTCAGCCGGATGGGGCCGAGCAAATTGGTTGTGACGATAGCCTCGGCATCGGCCAGGTCTTCCTGCTGAGCCTGCAGATTCTCCACTTTCATAATGCCTGCGTTGTTGATCAGCACGTTGAGCGACGGGAACTCCGCGGCCATTTGCGCGGCAAAAGAACGGATCGAGGCCGCATCCGCGATATCGAAGGCGACCGCGCGCATGCCAGGATTCGCAGCCGTTGTCTCATCAAGCGCCTGTCTGCGCCGTCCCGCGATAATGACCTGATTTCCCAGAGCATGGAAGCTTCCCGCGAGTCCGCGGCCGATGCCGGAACCTCCGCCCGTAATCAGGATCGTATTGCCAGTAAGTCTCATGGATCGTAAGATGGGCAAACCGGCCCGTCGGATTCCGAAAACATGAATCACCGCGTCCGGGACCGTCATCATAGTTAGGGAGCCAGCATGAACGCCACGGTCGAATTCTTACTGCAAAACGGCTATTTGCTGCTGTTCGCCTTCGTTTTGGCGGAACAATCCGGCCTTCCGATCCCCTCCACGCCCATGCTGCTCGCGGCCGGAGCGCTCGCCGGGCTGGGCCGTATGAACCTGGCTTTCGCCTGGTCGCTGGCGATTGTGGCGTCGCTGATTGGCGACACCCTCTGGTTCGCCCTCGGCCGCTGGCGCGGTTTTTCCATCCTCAACGTTTTCTGCCGCATCTCGCTCGAACCGGACACCTGCGTGCAGAAAACCCAGACCACCTACGGCAAACACGGCGCGAACTGGCTGCTTTTCGCCAAATTTGTGCCCGGTCTCAGCACCATCGCGCCGCCTATGGCGGGCATGTTTAAGGTGACGATCTGGAGATTTCTCGGCATGGATACCGCGGGTGCGGTCTTATGGTCCGGCGCGTACCTCGTTGTGGGGTGGATCTTTCGCGATCAGCTGGAACTGGTCGCGGCCCTGCTGGCGCGGCTTGGCTCCGGCCTGATCGTGGTGCTGGTGGGCGGAATCGTTTTGTATATCGCGTTCAAATACATTCAGCGCCAGCGGGTTTATCGCGATTTGCGCATCGCGCGCATCACTCCCGCTGAACTCAGACGCCGGATGGATAAGAGCGAGCACGTGATCGTCATCGATCTGCGCAGCGATTTCGAACAGGCGGAGGGCCGCATCCCCGGATCGCTGATCGCTGTGGGTGATAACGTCGAAGAGCTGATTTCCACCATCGATCCAACTCACATCGCCGAAAGCGAAGTGGTACTCTACTGTTCCTGCCCGAATGAAATTTCGAGCGCACGCGCCGCAATGCGGCTGAAGCGCCACGGCGTGAAGCGTGTGCGCCCGCTGGAAGGCGGCTTTCCGGTGTGGAAAGAACTCGGTTATCCGATCGAACTGCCGAACGCAGTACCGTTAAACAAATAAATGAATACGCTCTACCGCTATCTTCGCGATTACTGGGTCATTGTCGCTGTCGCACTGTTTCTGGCCGCTATCAACCAGGTTTTTTCCATGCTGGATCCGGCCATCCTGCAGCGCATCATCGACCGGTATGCCTCTCACATAAACGACTACACCTCGGCGCAGTTCATCCGCGGTGTCGGCATCCTGCTCAGCCTCGCAGTCGGCGCAGCTTTCGTTTCGCGCGTGGCCAAGAACTTTCAGGATTACTACGTCAATGTGATCACCCAGCAGGTGGGCGCGCGCATCTATTCCGATGGCATCCGGCACTCGCTCGAATTACCTTACGCCGATTTTGAAGATCAGCGGAGCGGCGAAACCCTTGGCATCCTCCAGAAGGTCCGGACGGACGTGGAGAAGCTGATCAATATCGGGGTGAGCCTGTTTTTCACCACCATCATCGGCGTCGTATTCGTGATGATCTATGCCTCCACGAAATATTGGGCGGTCGGACCGGTCTATCTGCTCACCATTCCGATGCTCGGCGCCCTAAGCTCACTGCTCAGCAAAAAGATCAAAACGGTGCAGCAGGTCATCGTGAAAGAAACCACCGCGCTTGCCGGTTCCACCACCGAATCGCTGCGCAATATCGAGCTGGTGAAAAGCCTCGGCCTGGCGCAGCAGGAAATCGGCCGGCTGAACGCCACTACCATGAAGATCCTGAAACTGGAACTGAAAAAGGTCCGCTATCTGCGCAGCCTCAGCTTCATCCAGGGCACCTTCGTCAATTTGCTGCGGACCACGATCCAGTTCCTGATGATGTATCTGATCTTCGTGCACCGCCTGACGGTGGGCGATTACATGGCGCTGTTCATCTATTCGTTCTTCATTTTTGGACCGCTGCAGGAACTGGGCAATGTGGTCAATACTTACCGCGAAGCCGAAGTTTCCCTTCAGAAATTCGAAGCCATCCTCGCGATGAAACCCGAGCCGCGCCCGGCGAATCCCCTCCCCGTCGCCGAACTCGACACTCTGGAATTCCGCGACGTCGGCTTCCAGCACAACACTGCCTCGCAGCCGGCTCTGCAGCACATTTCGTTCACCGTGACGCGCGGCAAGACAATCGCGTTCGTAGGGCCATCGGGCGCCGGCAAAACGACACTCGTGAAGCTACTCGTCGGCCTCTATCGCCCGAAAACCGGCCATATTCATTACAACGGTATTCCCGAGGACGAGGTGGAAATCGACAGCCTGCGCTCGCGGATCGGCTTCGTCACGCAGGACGCGCAGCTCTTCTCCGGCTCCATCCGCGAGAACCTGCTTTTCGTGCAGCCGGACGCCACCGACGCAGAGTGCCTCGACGTGCTCCGTCAGGCCTCCGTGCAAACGCTACTGGCGCGCGCCGATCGCGGGCTCGATACGGTCATCGGCGAAGGCGGCGTCAAGGTTTCCGGCGGTGAGAAGCAGCGGCTTTCCATCGCACGCGCGCTTCTGCGTAAACCTCAGCTGCTGGTTTTCGACGAGGCCACTTCGTCGCTCGATTCACTGACCGAAGAAGAAATCAGCCACACGATTCGCTCGGTGGCGGAAAGCCGCGACGCAGTCACCATTCTGATCGCTCATCGGCTCTCCACCGTCATGCATGCCGATTGCGTTTACGTTCTGGAACGTGGCCGCATCGTGGAATCCGGACGCCATGAACAACTGGTGGAGCGCAAGGGCCTGTACTACGCCATGTGGCGCCAGCAGGTGGGCGAAAATGCGCCCGAATTGTCCGGTTCTGTACCAACAGTACCGGCTCCCATTACGGTCGCGTAACAGCTCGAACAATATATGATGACAGCCCTTGTCGATGCGACAGGGACACGCTACGATGGCGAACGCCGCCCTGTTTTTTCTCTCCGGCGACGACCCATCTTATGATCAGACGCGCACTCCTCACACTCCTTATTGCCACGGCATTCGGCCCTGGCCTGACAAGCTCGGCTAAGGCCGATATCATTTCCACAGTCGGTGAATTCAACGGGACGCCGGATTTTGATTTTAACGCCGCGGATTATCCGCTCCCGTCCGTTCTCATCGGCGATTTCAGCTTCATCATCCCTGCCGGTTACTCAGTAGTTGGTGGAACCATTTCCGGCACCTTTGGGAATAACGACGTCGAGGCTGCAACCGCGCCGAGCGATTATTTCATCGGCAACGGGATCGTCGCGGTGGCGGAGTGCGATGACGGCCTCAGCTACACCTTCGCCTGTGACACAGCTTCCACGCCGACTTCGTGGAGTTATACGCTCACCCCGGGCGATCTGACAAATCTCTCAACGGAAATATCAGCCGGCAGCGTCGATTTTACGGTGCTGCAGAATTTCGCAGTTTCGGTGCAAACCGGCACTACGACTCTCGATCTGATGCTATCACCGGAGCCAGCCACGGTTTTCATTTTTTCCGGCGGTCTCGCGGGCATCGTCCTGCTTCGCCGCTTCCGAAAAGCGTGACCCCGAAAGTTCTTGAAAGGAACCCCAACCATGAAGATTGAACTTCTCACTCTTGGAGTGTGCGCGGCGCTGTGTGTGTCCGCGCCCGTAAGCGCGCAGGTCACCTGGAGTGCAACATCCGCGCCGATACAGACGACGCTCTCCGGCGGCCCATGGCTGTTGCCGCAGGGAGGCCCGTACACCGAAGTTTCCGGCACCACGACAGTGGGTGGCCCGTTCGATGGCACAACGCCCTACTGCTCCGGCGGAACTCCGCTGGTCAATCCGGCGGGCACGGTCAACACCATGCAGCCTTTCTACTTCCCGTTCGTTTCCGGGCGTGGACTCAACCTGCAGGGTTATTTCGACTATCGTCCGAGGAATGTTAACGAGGCCATAGTGGCTGCTACTTCAACCAATGGCGGCCAGTCGTGGAACTTCGAGCAGCAGGTGGAGAATCTCACGGTCTTATGCCCGCAGACCGATGCCAACGGCAATGGCAATGACGATGGCGAAGGTCACGCCAATGTGGTCTCATTCGGCGGCGGCTCCATTCTTTATCTGCTCGACCGCAGAAACGGCCACAGCGATTTCGACGGCCTCATCATACACGATCTGACTCCGAAAGCAGGTGAACCTCTGACCGGGCTCGCGTCCAACAGCGAACTGGGACCACCCACCGCGCTGGCCAGTGGGTCTTCCGCGGGGATCGTCACGCAATGGAACATGGCGCTGTCACCGAGCGGCATGACGCATCCGCTGCCCAACATCGGCACCGGCACCGCAACGGCGCTGGGCATGACCAACAGCTACGCTTTCCCCATCGGATGTTCGGGCGGTGCCTGCACCTACACCGGCAGCACCAACAAAGACGACACGACGGGCGAGACCGGCGGCACCAATCCGAGTTATAGCGCGAAAGCCTGGCGCATACGCGGAGCGGGCGGGCTCAGCGGCGGATCCACCGGCAACGGCTGGAATTCGCAGGCGCCTCAGCTGACGCAGGGTGCTCAATTCATGGTCAGCACGGCAGGTTATTACAACATCGTTTTCGAATATGACTGGTACACCACCGCGCAGGCCGTGCGCAATCTGCAGGCGCAGTACACAACCAACGGCAGCACCTGGATCAACGTCGGGCCCGTCTACACAGCCCCGGCGGGCGGCGGTTTCTATCCGCAGATCGTCATCAACTTCCCTGCCCTCGGCATCACGGCCGTGAATAATAACCCCAACTTCGGCGTTCAACTGGTGTCGGTCTACGACACCTCCGTCAACGCGCCTTCGCCCGCCACCTACACTGCGGCGACGCTGAGCGCAACTGGCGCGCCGGTGCAGATCAACAATACGTCGGGCAACTGGCAGTTCGACGAAATCAACGTGCTCGGAACGCCCACAACTACCAATACGCTGACATTCCCCACAAGGACCATCGGCCTGGCGAATCCGGATGGCATCGTGGCGTCCGTGCCCGGGTATCCCTTCAAAGTCCTCTATGTGAGTAAGACGCTCAACGGCGATTACCTTCCGCCGTTCACCACGGCCCAGCAGTGTGGCCTCACGCCCTCCGGCAAGGCTGCCAATCACGACGTAGCCGTCATTCGAATGGCAACTTCGAGCGACGGCATTCACTGGACAGACAAGGGCGCGGTCAACGGCCTCAACGATCCCACGACAATTTCCTACTCCGGTATTCGCTATGTATCGCCCAACGGCACTCTGCTGAAGCTCAGCACCGGCAACTGGGGACTCTTCTTCGGCGCCGGAAACTGCCTCGACGGAGATTCCGATTCCTTCCACGCCATCCTGTATGCGGAATCGCCCGATCTCGTTAACTGGACCGTGATCAACGGCATCAACAACCCCATCGCATCGGTTGCGACAGTCACAGCTACCGACCCCGTCACCCTGCAATCGGTTACGATTCCTGCCAATCCGCCAGTCGTAGGCGCCACGCAGGATTGGTTCGGCGGACGCGTTTACGGCCCGCAGGCGACGCCGGGAACAACGAGCAACTCGACTACGGTCAATCTGGTCTTCGCCGGATATGACGCCGCGTATTCCGCCGATATCAGCAGTTATCGAACCATCGGTCAGGTGCAGCTTTCCACCGGCGGCGCGATTACGATACCGTAGTCTGTTCCCTGGCTACGCGCACGATCGCAGCGAGACTGCGATCCACATCGGCCTCCGTGGTTCGCCACGAGCAAACGCTGATTCGCATTGCATTGCGGCCCTGCCATAAGGTAGGGCCGCACCAGCATGTGCCCTCCGCCTGCGTCGCTTCAATCACTCGTGCCGTCAGTTCCGGCGAGCCAAACGAAACCAGCACCTGATTGAGAACAACCTCATTCAGCACTTCGTAACCAGCCGCAATCAAGCCCTCAGCAAACCGCCGCACACACCGGCAATCGCGTTCAATCATCTCCGCCAGCCCGCTGCGTCCCAGCGATTTCAGCGCCGCCCAGATCTCCACCCCCCGCGCGCGCCGCGATAGTTCGGGCGTGTATTGCGAAGGCTCGCGGTGCGATCCCGTGGGCAGATACGCCGCCGAAAGATTCATCGCGCCGCGCAGCATTTCCGGATCGCGCACGAACGCCAGGCCGCTGTCATAGGGCACATTCAGCCACTTGTGCGCATCGGTCGCCCAGGAATCGGCGTCGCCGAGACCGTCCGCCAGGTGCGCGAGCGCAGTGCTCGCCGCTGCCCACATGCCAAACGCCCCATCCACATGAACCCACGCCCCTGCCGCGTGCGCCCGCTCGATAATTTCCCTCGCCGGATCGAACGCGCCCGTGTTCACGTTGCCAGCCTGAATGCAAACAATCGCCGGACCACGCAGTTCCGGCAATTCCTTCGCCAGCATGCGGCCCTGTCCATCCACCGCGACGCCGGTGACACGTTCCCTTCCCATCCCGAGCATGCCCAACGCTTTTTTCAACGAGGGATGCACCTCGCCGCCAACCACCACCTCCACCGCCGGCGCGCCGAACAATCCATCGCGTTCCACATCCCATCCCACCCGTTTGAGAACGCTGTGGCGAGCCGCGGCGAGCGCCGTGAAATTAGCCATCGTGCCGCCTGTTACGAAAGCGCCGCCGCATCCGGCGGGCAGAGCGAGCGCATCCAGCAGCCAGGCCAGCGAAATTTCTTCCAGCACCGTAGCGACGGGCGTCGCGGCAAACAGCCCCGCATTCTGATCCCACGCCGTAGCCAGCCAGCTTGCCGCC